>ERZ1370068.1765-contig-1170_pt1 | contig 174030 bp, 211 predicted proteins | sample MGYA00561227_ERZ1370068 | MGnify/ENA primary metagenome ERZ1370068 (study PRJEB38410, sample SAMEA6850437) | metagenome | study: Metagenomic assessment of the ecological functions of the soil: analysis of the soil microbiota associated with the... | reverse complement strand
TCGCGGTCGCCCCCACCGCGGCGTGACGGCGCTCCCTCTCCCTGCGAGGGAGAGGGAGGAGGAATCTCTGAGGGCGCCCTCCTGTACTTGGCGTCAGACTACCTGCAGGGCCAGCGAGTGTGGGCGCTCATCCGGCGATCCCTGCGCGAGGTGTTCGAGCAGGTCGACGTCCTGGTCTCTCCGGCCGCCCCGCTGCCCGCTACTCCGATCGGACAGCTCGAGACGGCGATCCCGGGGCCGACGGGTGTCCGTGCTCGACGTCGGGCCCGGCTCACCTGCGTGGCGAACCTGACGGGCGAGCCCGCCTGCAGCGTGCCGTGCGGATTCACACGGGCGGGTCTGCCGATCGGGCTCATGATCCACGGCCGGGCGTTCGAGGACACCACCGTTCTGTGCGTGGCCCATGCCTACGAACAGGCCAATCAATGGAGCGCGCGCCAACCCCAACCCCCGAGCACCGCCTGACCTAGCGTTTCAGGCGTCGATCCAACGACACCCTCTCCCTTAGGGAAGAGGGTAGGTGAGGGGTCGTGGCACGAGCGCGCGACAACACAACCGACCCGCACCCAACCCTTTCCCTCGCCCTCCGATACCGGTGCCCGAAGCCAATTGCTGCGGGCTCCAAGTGCGTTCACTCTTCCTCGGGAGCACCCGGTGCCCACGTCCGCGAGCCGCATGTTTGATCCCCGTCGCTGCCTGCGCAGCTGTCCATCTCCTAAAGCCGAGGAATTGCTGGCGAAAACGTGACCGGACGGAAACACGGGTTTGAATCCCGATCGTCCGGAAAGGTCCAGGCTCCTCTCTATGTGGCCGAGATTGCGGAGCCCTTCTCGGAGCGCCTCGAGAAGGTGTCCTTCGACGAGGCGGCGCGGAAGGACCCAGAATCCGTCACCTGCTGAAGATGGAGCAGCCCGTCGTGGTCGCGGCCTGCCGCGCACACGATGAGGCGTATACGGCGGGCGGGAGCGAGCGCGACCGCTCCGCGCGGATCTCCGGTTCGCCTCGGCCCTTCCGCGCGCCGGCACGACTTTCTCGACGTTCACGTTCACGCTGCCGGTGCGCCGTGAGGACTGAACACGATCGGATCGGATCTTAGTTGACGGTGGTCCGCAAGGATCAATTCCGCGGGCGTTCGGCGCGGTTGGCGGGCCGTCTCTACGTCGACTGATGGGGAATCGCCTTGTCGAACCGGAGACCGCTGCTCCCTTCGCCCGCGCCCGCCGTCTTCGCGCGGGCGATCCACAGGTGCGTCGACCCGTCGATCCAGCGCGTGCGCCGCACGAGCCGCGCGACACGAACGCCGGTCCTCGGGACTTCTCCTCGCGGATCTTGTAGACGCCTGGCGTCTCGAGGCGCTCGGGGCGCAGGATGCGCCCGACCGGCTCCACCGCGCGCGAGCGTGCCCGACTCGTCCGGGCGCAGCATCGCCCCGCGCTGGAACTGGATGGCACGGCCGTCCGGCTCGGCGACCGGCAGGAGGGGATCCAGTTGAGCGGGACGTCGGTCTGGACGAGGTACTTCAGGGGCGATGGCGAGTCGTTGACGAGGGGCGCGTGCAGGGGCGCGATCTCCAGCGCGCGCTCGTGCCCCGACCACGCCTGTCCCAGCCCGTTCTCGACGGCGTGCTCGATCCCCACGCGCTGTTGAGCATCTCGTCGCGCAGGAAGCGCACCTCCTCGAGGCGCTCACCGTTCTGCGTCGCGCTCGGCGCGCTGGGCGGCAGCACGAAGTAGTCGGCGGTCCCCGCAGTCCCCTGCGCCGTCGCGCTGAAGAGCGACCAGCGCTCGGTCGGCGGACCGGTCTGCGCGTTCGCGGCGGGCACCAGCGTCGTGTCGCCGAACACGTCGTGGACGAGGACCGCCTCGACCCGGCACAGCGTCCCGACTTCCTGCGTGAACGGGACCACGAACCAGTCGTTGCCGTGGACCAGCATGAAGTCGATCAGCACGAGCTTGGCCAGCTCCGAGCGGTCGGCCTTGACGTCCGCCAGGTTCATCGAGCCGCGCTCGAAGTGCCACCAGCGTGAATTCGGCATGCCGCGGAACCGCACGTTGATCGGCACGAGGCTGCGCGTCGTCGCGGCAGGCTCGCGCTCCGGCACGCGGTCGCCCGGCCCGAGCTGATCGAACGAGTACCAGTCGAACTCGCCGAACCGGCCGGGATAGGCGGCGAGCCCGACGGCCCGGCCGTCGGGCGTGGTCGCCGCGAGCTTCACGTCGTACTCGAGGCGATCCGGCTTCCAGGACGGCGGGTCGGCGGTGCCGAGCGCGCCGTGGACGTCGCGCACCCACTGCACGAGCCGCTCGAGGGCCGCCCGCACCGCACCCTGGTTCGGCGGCGCGACGGGTGGCGCCGCCGGCAGCGCCGGGCCGCGTCGCGAGGTACGCGCGATGGAGGCTCAGCGCCGTGGACGGCTCGACCGGCCGCAGACTCGGAGGAACCGCGCCAGGGCCGGATCGTGCGCGGCGCCGCTCGCTGGATCCGCGGGCGAGGGAATCGGGTACGCGCCCCGGAAGTCCGCGACGACGTCTCGCAGCGCCGTCCCCGCGAGCCCGGCCTCGGCCAGGAATGCCTCGAAGCGCTGCCCCAGCTCGACGGCGGTGGCGAGATCCGGGGTGAAGGGCTCGCGCTCCACGAGGGCCTCCAGCGGCGCGGGCGGGTGGGTCACCCAGCAGTTGCGGATCGCCGCCGGGCACCTGCCAGGCGCTCGATGCGCGAGCAGCGGGACGAGAACTGGACGTAGGCGGGAGATGCGGCGTCCTCGCCGTGGAACTCGCCGAACTGCCACTGGCGCGTCAAAAACCATAGAGCATCGCGGACCTGCGCGCCGAGCGCCCGGGTGAGCGACTTGCTGCGGGGCCGGGGCTCGACGCGGTTCCAGTACGTGATGGACGCCATCCCTAGCCCCCGGACTCCGCGATCACCGCCTGCGCGACGAGCAGGCCGGCAAACGACGTCGACACCGTGTCGTCCGCGGCGTTGGCGGCCATGTACGTCATGGGCAGCGCCTGCGCGAGGATGCCGAGGTGCTCGCCCTCGACGGCGCGGATCCGCGCGAGGTCGAGCGTCTCGTTGAGCGTGGCGACGAGCTGATCCAGGCTCCACCGCTGCGGAGCAGGCTCGCCGCGCTGCGGGGCCGGCGGCACCGGCGGCACGGCGACGAGCACCGCCTGCGGAGCCTGCGCGCCCGGGCTGTCGTGGTAGAAGACGACCGCCGCGTCCTCCTCGCGGTTCGGGATGCGCTCGGTCCACTCGTCGAGGAGCAGGCCGCCCCAGGGTTGCGTCGCCGCCGGCGTGGCGTGTCGCCGGAGCAGCAGCGAGAGGCGACCCGACACCGGCCGATGCGCCTCGTCGGCGAATGGCAGCCCGACCCACGCCGCGCCGGGCACGCGCGGGAGCTGGACGACCTGGAGGTCGGTGACGTTCTCCCCGAGCGTCCGGGCGTAGAGGTCGACCGTCCGCCACGCGCGCAGCGGCGCGCGGACGCGGGCGCATTGCGAGAACCAGCGCCCGACGACCTGCGTGGGATCGGCGCCTGCAGGTCAGGCCCTGCGCGAGGGCCTGGTCGAGCTGGTCCGCCGCGCCGTCCGCATTCGCGGGAGGAAGCGCGGAATCACCAGGAAGCTCCGGCCGAAGACGTGCCGGGTCGAGGTCAGCGGATCCAGCTCGGCCAGCGCCGCCGCGTGACGGCGCCGGAGCTCCGCCAGGACGCTGCCGGCCTGCTCGACGAGCGGCAGTCGCTGGCGCGCGGCGTCGCCCGCGCGGCTCGCGGGAAAGGCCGCGGCGACGCCGAGGAGCGCGGCATCGCGCAGCGCCGCGCGCAGATCGTCCAGCGGCGGATCGGTGCCCTCCGGGGCCCCGCGAACGGCAACCAGCGCGGAGTCGAGGGCGTCGCGCGTCGCGCACGCGCTGCAGAGCGAGCGTCGCGCGGCCGGCCAGCTCGATCGTCATCGGGTCGGCCGAGTCCGCCTTCCCCGACTGCTCGGGCGGCAGGAGGTCCGCGGGCCTGAGCGCGCGGGCGCTGCCCAGCGCGGCGCCGATCGCGCGCGCGATCTCCAGCGCCTCCGGGAACGTCCGCTCGCCCGCCGCGGTGTCGGCCGCCTCGAAGTCGACGTCGATCGGATCGTCGGGCCGCGCGCCCGTGACGACGCCCGCGATGCGCCGGTGGAGCTCGGCGTCGCGCGCGACGCGCTGGCCGAAGTCGGTGCCGCCGGGCGCCGTCTCGATCGACTGCGCGAGGGCCAGCACGTCGAGGGGCTCGAGCGCGAGATCGGCGAGCGTCACCCGCTGCGTCTGCGTGACGGTCGGATCGCCCGGATCCGGGAAGCGCGCCGCGCAGACGACCGTGTCGGGCTCGGGCAGCAATCCGGCCACCCACGCGTTCAGGTACGGCTCGACGAGCCCCGTGGCGTGCGCGCGGGAACGGGCCAGGGCGGACCCGCCGGCGGCTCGCCCGCGAGGACGAGCGCGACGCGGTGATGGAGGTCGGTCCCACCGCGCGGCGTCCGCACGACCTCAGGAGCGGGCGGGCGCACGCCCTTGGCCATCGTGTCGAGGCTGGCCGCCGCGCCCTCGATGCTCCCGCGCACCGCCTGGTATACCGACTCCGCGGTGAGGACATCGGTGATGGCGTCGACAACGTCGTCCAGCGCGCGCAGCTCGGCCTCGATCGCGGCGCGCTCCGCATCGCCGGGCGCGGGCTGGAGCCGGGCCCAGGGCACGCCGTCGGGCTCGCCGCGCTGCGTCCGCTGCCACGCGCGCCGCAGCGCGAGGCCGTCCACGACGTTGCGGGCCGCGACGGATTCCGCCGGCTCGCCGCTGTCGCTGGTCTTGTTGGCGACGAGCGGGTAGATGGTGCGGAAGTCGTCGATGAACTTGTCGAGCTCGAGCGGTGCGTGGCCCTCGTGCAGCCCGCGCTCGAACTGGTAGCCGAGCGCCGCGCCGAGCGGCTGCCCGTCGCGCACGGAGTCCATGAACCAGAGCGCCGTGCGCACGCGCGCGGACGAGAGATCGACGGCGTACGGCTGCGCCTCGGCGCCCGAGCGCGTCAGGTATCCTGAGCGCAGAACGGCCGCGGCGGCCGCGTGGTTCATCGAGGGCGCGTATACGTGCCCGCCGCCGTCGCTCACGATCGCCGAGACCTCCCGCCGCCCGCCGACGTCCACGACGCGCCGGGTCGGCGGCGGGTCCGCCCTGAGGTCCTCCACCCAGCCGAAGGCGCCGAGATGGCAGCCCTCGGGCGTCCGCGCGCGCAGCTCGCGAAGCCGCTTCGTCGCCGTCGCGGTGATCCAGGCGTCGAGGCGGTGGGAGCACACGTCGAGCGTCTCGCTGAACAGGCGCTCGAGCTCGGCGGTGGGCAACCCTCCCAGCGCGGCGAGCGAGGTGCGATACGCGTTGAGCGCCGCGTCCTCCGGCACGCGCGGCACGAGCGGCGACCTGCCGAGGAAGCGGCCCAGGCCTTCGCCGCTCGTCACGCCGGGAACCGGCTCGTCCAGGCGCTCCCAGATGGTGGAAGGTAGAGGCGCCCCGCCGTCGGCGAGGGCGGCGCCGCCGGCAGGGGCAGCGGGACGGCGCGTGTCGCGAACCCCGTGATCGCCGGGGGCGTGGGCGCCGGGACCAGCGCCTGCGGCACGACCCCGACCAGCTCGTGCTCCCACAGCTCGTCGGCGGCCAGCATGTGCTGGCGGACGAGGATCTGGCGGCCGTACCGCGCGTACTCCGTCAGAAACGCGTGGCGGAGCATCCAGTAGAGGAGCGCGCGCGGGCGCTCGACGCCGTCCGGGAACCCTTCCTGGCGCAGCGCGTCCGGGTTCGCGTTGCGGATCCAGCTCACGTAGTCAAACACCAGTGACTCGGTCTCCGAGAGCGGCGCCTCCGGATCGTTCAGCACGAGGCCGAACCGGAAGCGCTCGGATCGATCGGCGTAGCTCAGCCGCGCCACGCGCGCCGCCCACTCCGGGCCGAGGCCGGCGGCCGCGAGCACCGCCGTCTCGATCTGGTCCTGGAGCTGGTCCCAGCCGGGCATCTCGACCCCGAGGAAGGAGATCGTGTTCGCGTGGATCTGCGGACCGAGGCAGGCGCGGACGTAGGCCTCGCGCGTGCTGGCGTCGAGCGCGAGCGTGTCGATCAGATCCTGGTCCGCGTCGCCGGTGCGGCCGATGCGCGGCGCCTGGGCCGCGGCCGCAAACCACCCTTCGCGCAGCTGGCGCAGCAGCGGGGGCAGGTGTCGGTCCGGCCCCGTCGCGTCGCGGGCCACCTGCCACTGCGCGAGCGAGGTCACCGGCAGGAGGCCGTACGGCACGTCGCCGACGCGAAACGCCGGCAAGGCGCCCCGGCCACGGACCCACGTCACGAAGTGCTCGCGCGCCGACTGCACCGCGCCCGTGTCGAGGCGGGGCGCCATGAGCTGCTCCAGGAAGTAGCCGATGGTCGCCGGCCAGAGCGCGTCGGCCATCGCGCGCGCCGCGACCTGCTCGTCGCGCTCGGCCCCCGCGATGTGCACGAGGTGCCCGGGCGTCACGCCGAGCGCGGAGGCGAACCGCTCGCCGTCGCGTCCCGCGATGGAGCGCGCGGGGTCGCGCTCGACGGCAAAGCTCCGCTCGCCGTTCGGGTCGTCGGCCGGATAGCCGGCGGACGCGCCCGTCGTGTTGTTCGTCGGCGTGCCCTGCGGCACCATGGCGAATCCTCGCGCGTAGTGGTGACCGTCGATCAGCGCGCCGAGGCGCTCCGCGGCCTGCGCGGCGCTGAGTGAGGACTTGACCCCGAGGACGAGGATGCGCGCGAAGCCGCCGTCGAGGTCCGCCTGCGCGAGGTCGAGCGTGACCGCCATGCCGGCGGCCAGCGCGCGGTCGTAGTCGAAGGACCACGTGACCTCCGGGGCCACCTCGAGGCCGTCGTCGGAGAGCGGATCGGCGTCGTCCAGCTCCGGCTCCTCGCCGTCGGTGCTGAGCCGCAGGGTGAGCGCGAGGGGCTCGTCGATCGGGCCGCTCTGCGCCTGCAGCACGTCGCCTGGGCCCTGCACCGGGAAGCGGCGATAAGCCAGCACGAGCCAGCGATCGGGGAGCAGCCGCGCCTCGCTCCGCGACGTCCAGTTGTCCGGCCGGAGCGGGACGTCGCCGAACACGGGGTCGGTTCCATCCGGCGATGGCTGGGTCGGGAACTGATCGAGGTTCGTCGGCGCCGTGACCTGCACGATCCACGCGGCGCGCGGAGGCGGCATCACCTTCACGAGCGCGGTCCATGCGCCGCGCTCGCTGGCATCCGCCCAGGCCCGGCGCCAATAGTCGCGGCCCGCGTCGCGCTCCTCGACCGACAGCCGCGGCTCGTGGGTCTCGCCGAAGATGCCGTCGGGATAGATGCGCACCCGGAGCGTTCCGGCGAACCGCGGGTCGGCGTGACCCCGCGCGAAGCGAGTCTCCAGCCGCACGGGCAGCAACACGATCGGCACGTCGGCCGTCAGGCGCGCGACCTCGTCGCCGACGCCGTCCGGGAGCGAGGCCTGAGACCGCCCGCGACGTCGATCTTCGCGGCGCCCGCGGCCCGGCGCGCGCCGCGCAGCGCGTCCAGCGATGCCTCGTACGCCCGCCGCGCGGCCCGCGTGCGCTCGTCGTCGTCGCCGTGGCGCGCGCGGAGCGCCGCGAGCGTCCGCCGCGCCTGGGCGAGCGCCATGACGAGCTCCCACGCTGCGCCTGCGCGCGAGCCAGCGCCTCGCGCGCCTGCGCGAGCCTCCGCCCGCCGTCCGGCGACGGACCGGCCGTCGTGCTCATGCGCCGGCCGGCGGCAGCAGGTCGGCGCCGTGCATGCCGACGCGAAACGGCTTCTGCAGCGTGATGTACGCGAGGTCGGCCGCCGTGGCGCCCGTCGCGCCGCGGCCGGCGTCCGCGTGCCAGACGGCGCCCGAGGCCGGAGGCACGAGCGAGGTGTCGGGCAGCTGGGCGTCGAGATCGATGTACGTGAGGGCCGGAAGGCTCGCGGCGTCGGCGACGAGGTCGCCCCAGGAGAGATCGTCCCACGAGGTGATCTGTCGCCCGTAGCCGTCGGCCACGTCGAGGCCGAACAGCGGCTCGCTCACCTGCTCCTGCAGCACGAAGAACCAGCCGTGATCGGCGCCGGGATCGTGGCCTCGCGCTGCCGCGCGCCTCGGTCTCGGTCAGCTCGAAGCCGAAGAACCGGATGTCCGGATCGAGACGGCCCCGGAACACCGGGTGCTTCTGCTCGTCGCCGAGAAGGCGCTTGCCCTCGTTCGGGCCGTCCCCGGCGATGCCGATGCGAGCCCGGCACGCGTACACGATGGTGTTCGGGTACCGCCGGAATACCTCGCCCTTCACGACGAGCACGAGGTGCTCGCCGCCGGGCGGGGACGACGCGCGCTGTTGCTGCCGAGGCCCGCCGCCGCGGGCCACTGGTGGACCGGCTTGATGTCGCGCAGCGCCTCTGCCTCGAGCGTCTCGCCCGGCGCCGGCACGTACCCGCGCACGTCCCAGAACTGGCGAAAGTACGTCCCGCGCTGATCGATCGGATACTCGTGGTAGCGCAGCTCGCGCGTCATCTCGTGGTTGCAGCCCACCATGTACGCCTCGACGAAGCGCTGATTCGTCAAGAGCAGCGAGACGGTGTTGGCGGGCATGTCGCCGGCTCCGGGAAGCGATCCAGTCCTGCGACTGGTCGCGCAGCGGCTCGTACATCGGCTGGTCGAACTGCGGCGCCGGCATCGGCGGCTCGATGGGATCGGCCTGGTACTCCCAGACGACCCACGGGGGCATGTGCGTGCGCGCCCTGAGGGGCGCGGCGATCGTGATCTGAGGATCGACCGCCGCCAGGATCTGTGCGCGGAGCTGCGGGAGGTTCGCCGGGACAAGCGGGACCGCTGCCGCGACAGGCACGCCGAGCTGCTGGTGGAGGTCCGCCAGGGCCGTGCGGAAGCTCGCGGCGGCCCCGCGGCCCAGCGCCGTCTCGGCGCGATCGGGCGGGATCGCCGGCCGCGCCAGCGTTCCGGGAGGCGCCTCGCTCGGCACGAAGCCGGGCGCGGGCGGCACGCTGCGAATGTCGTCCGGATCGAGACGCCCGGTGGCGAGCGCGGCGCGCAGTCGCCATCCCGGCAGCGCCTGGTAGACCCAGACCGCTCCTGCGACGGCCGCGGCGGCGAGCGCGATGATCAGCACCTCGACGATCACAGGGACCGCTCCGAGGGCGACGAACGCGAGCACGAGCAGCGCGATCGCGACGAGGACCAGGATCCCGGCAACGCGCGCAGCAGCTCCATCATGGAGGGCGTGAGCCAACCAGGCGCGGCGCCGGTTCCGGAGACGCGTCTCGGTGCCGATCTCCGCCGGCGTTGTTGGGCGCGGCGCGGGGTCGAGCTCCCGCGGTTCATGCGCGCGAGGAGGGTCGGCGCCGCGCCGCGTCGCGCTCGTCCCTGGCGGCGGCCGAGCGGCCCGAGCGGTCGCCTCAGCCGGCGCAGCTGGGCCTCGCCCGCGCCGGTGGCGACCGGGCTGCGTCCGAGCACCGCGGACACCGTGCTGGGCGACGTGCGCACCCGCGTGTGCAGCGGCGCGGTGACGAGCAGGGCGGTCTCGACGTCGAGCGTGGCCACGTATCGCTGGCGCACGCGCTCGGCCAGCTCCCGCGCGAGCTGCGCCTGGCGGTACTTCTCCTGCAGCGCGAGGATGCCGTCGACCTGCTCCCAGGCGCTCGCCATCAGCGCCTGCTGCTCGGCCTGGATCACTGTCGTCCCGAGCCCGCACGCGCCGCGAAAGCGCGGGTCCGCGTTCATGTCGTTGAACCACGGCAGCGCCGCGCCGGGCGTCATGCGGTCCTGCGCGGCATACCAGCGCCCGTAGAGCGGCGGCGCGACGACGGGATCGCCTCCGTTCTCGAGGAGGTTCGCCGGCGCGTTCACGAGGGCGCCGAGCGCGCCGACGAACGCCGGCGTGGCGGCGACGCCCTCGACGCGGTGCTCGCGCGCGAGGGTCGAGAGGAGCGCGCCCTCCATCTGCAGCGGCTGCGGGGATGCCGGCGGCAGGTCGAGACCCGGCGCGGTCACGTCCATGTCGCGCACGCCGAGGCTCGCCGGCGCCGGCCACGGCCTGAGCTGGCGCACCAGCGACTCGAAGTCGCCCGCCGCTCCGTCGTGAACGGCCATTCCTCGTACACCGGCAGGCGTACGGCGGCGCCGCCGCCCGTCCAGGCGGGCTGGAGCGCATCGACCGTCTCGTCGAGCGGCTCTTTCAGCGAAGCGCGCCGGCCGCGCTCGAACGCGGGGACGAGGCAGGCGCGGTAGCGCGTACGCGGAGGAGCTGGCGCGGACAGAGCAGGCGGGCGATCGCGCGCTGTGGCTCGGCGTCGAGAACCGCCAGCACCGTCTCCTGATCGGCCGGTCCCAGGCCGCTCACCTGCACGTGCGCCCACGCCCACGCCTGGCCGAGATCCGGCAGGTTCTGCGTCGAGCGCACGTGGATGGCGGCCAGCTGACCATCGGCCGTCGGCGGCTCACGCGACTCGATCTCGTCCTCGGTCAGCACGATCAGCACGAGCCAGGGCCGGAGGCGGTCGCCCGTGTTCGCGCGCGCGGCGGTGTGTCGCCACGGGAAGTCGGGCTGATCGAACTCCACGTGCGCGAAGTAGTTGGTCTGCGCGTCGAGCTCGCCGGCTCGCGGGTAGCGCCTGATGATCACCCGCGGATCGATGGTCTTGACCTCGCCGGGGCCGATCAGCGCGAGGTTGGCCGTGACGGGGCGCGGTCCCGCGCTGGTGTCGAGCCTCACCGAGACGGGCAGGCTCACCCGCGGCGCCGCGCCGCCCGGCGCGTCGGGGCGCTCGATGCGCGTGGCCAGGCCGCGGCGCAGCCACGGCAGGAACGTGTAGCTCGCGAGCGCGCCGTTGCTCACGCGACCTCGGCCAGCTCGCTGGCGGACACGACCTGCAGCCGTCCGCGGTCGGCGGGCGTGCGCGCGAGATGGCTCGCGAGCGCCTGCAGCGCGGCGCCCTTGCTCCGGTATCGCCCGAACCCGGTGCCGGGCGAGAGATCGTCCGTCGTGGCCACGACGTACGTCTCGTCGTCGAGGGCCACGCCGCGCGGCGTGCCGGGCGACGCCGAGAACTTGCGCGCGCCCGTGCTCCAGAGCGTCGAGTACGCCCGGGCGCCCGTGGCGGTGAGGGCGATCTGCATGTCGCGCGGCAGCTTGTACCGGCCCTGGCTCCGGGTCTGCCAGGTCGAGTCCACGAGGCGGCTCTCGTACTCCACGTCGACCGCCTTGGCGCCGCCGTGCACGGCGTCCGGCACCCCGGCCTCGATGCCGACGACCTCCGGCTCGTAGGAGTCGCGCGACAGCTTCTCGGCGTCGGTCAGCTTCTCGGAGAGCGAGGGCGGCAGGAGATCGTAGACGGGCTGCCACTGCGGCGTGGTGTCGGCGCCGATGCTCACCGCGCCGATCTCGAAGCGGTCGGGCCCAGCCAGCTCGAACTCGCCGAACCGCTGCAGGGTCTTGTTCAGCGGCAGGACGCGCTGCCTCACGACCGCCGTGCCCGACGGGTGGATCAGGACGACGTCGTGCGCGGCGTCCGGGAGCGCGGCGAGGTTCACGGCCGCGACGACCGCCGCCGGCAGCCGGCCGCTCCAGTTGCGGGCGTCCTCGAGTGCCGCCTTCAGCGCGCCCCACGGATCGAGCGGCGGCAGCTCGATGCCGCGCGCCTCGCCGAACGTCGCGTCGAAGTCCACGCACGTCGAAGAAGAGCAGCGACAGGCACCCCTCGCCCTTGGCGCGGTAGGGCGACAGGCCGGTCAGGGTCGCCTCGACGTGCACGCCCGCGATGCGGCGGGTGCCACGGCGCAGCGCGAACCCGGCGCTCAGGTCCGCGCGGAACGAGAACGGCACGAAGATGACGAGGGCGTCGAAGCCGGCCCACCCGTAGATGTTGAAGCCGCCGGCCTCCGCGTAGATCTCGGCGAGGGCGCCGACCTGGAACGAGTTCGCCGTCAGCGCCATGTAGGCCTGGAGCGAGATGCGCGGGTTGTCGCCGGCGCCGAGAGCGATGGTGACCCGCTGGAGGGTGGGGAAGCCCGGCGGCGGCTGGAAGTGCGGGTTGAAGCCGCCGATGGCGAGCGCGAAGCTCGCGTGGTCGCCGTACGCGAGCCGCATCGCCATGTCGCCGCTGACGGGGAAGCCGGCCACCTGCGAGTCGCGCAGCGTCGAGTCGACCGAGACCAGCTGCTTGTCGAAGTCGACGATGCCGAGGACGTCGAGGTGCAGCGCGACGATGGGCACGTCCTCGGTCGGCAGCGCGACGCTGATCTGCCCGAGCAGCACGAGCCGGATCGGCGAGGGCAGCTCGACGATGATCCCGAGCTCGATGCGAACGAGGGTGGGCGTGCCCCAGCCGATGATGGCCATGGGGCCGAACACGTGGCGGTTGGCCTGCGGCGGGAAGATGAGCTGCAGGTCGTTGATGATCTGCGGCGCGTTCCGGATCGGATCCTGGGGAACAGGACGTGGTCGACCGAGCCCGCGCGCAGACCGGTCTGCAGGGCCTCGACGACGATCGTGCGATGCAGTCCGGCGAGCCCGCCGACGCCGTTGAGCGTGAAACCGTAGCCGAGCTGGATCGGCGGGAACTCGACCGCAATGATGATGAGGAACGAGAACCCAGGTGGCGGCAGGTCCTGGCCGTTCGCGTCGCGCGTGGTCAGGAGCCCGATCGCGGTCACGGCGATCGAGAAGACCTCGAGGTGGAGGATGCCGGAGTAGCGCGCGTTCGCCTTGTCGTAGCCGAGGAAGCCGCCGCCGGAGATCGGCCCCGCGTCGATGGCCAGCCCGAGCGCCGTGGGCGGCACGAAGTCGAGGCGTACGTCGAACGGCCCCACGTTGCCGTCGGCGAAGACGAGGTCCAGCGCGAGCCCGATGCCCTCGACGGCCACGACGACGGGCCCGACCGCGCCCGTGAACGTGATCGCCGCGCTGGTGCGCAGCGCTGGAGGCTTGCCGCCGCCGAAGTCCGAGCCTACGGCGAGGTCCACGCGGTCGATCGTGAGCGGCCCCAGCTCGAGATGCGGATAGATCGGCACGACGATGCCGGCGCCACCCGTGAAGCTGAAGCCGGTGCGGTTCGACCACCCGACGCCGAGCGCGATCGGGACCACGAGGGGCGTGCCGCCGGCGAGGCCTGCCGAGGAACGCGTCGAGATCCGCGGGCGAGACCACGATGGCCAGGCCTCGTGGTGCGCCGTCGATGCGAAGCTCGAGCTGCCCGTTCTTTGCATCGAGGTCGAGCCCGATCCGGCCTCCCGCGATCTCCAGGCGGCTCCCGCCGGCCTTGCCGAGCAAGCGCGGCGGGCGCGGCCGGCGCGTACTCCAGGGCGAAGCCGAAGCCGGCGCTCGGCGGGGAGGTGCCCGGCGCGAACGGATAGCGCACGGCGATCTCGTCGGGCCGCAGGACGATGCCGAACTGCGCGGCGAGGTCCGTGTTCGCGCGGAGCGTGAACGTCCACGCCGCGTCGATGGCGACGCGCTCGGCGATTCCGCCGGGTATCGCGGGCTGCACGATGATTCCGGCGGGGTGCGTGCCCTCCGCGGGGAGCTCAGGACGGCGAGGCCGGGCTCCACCAGCTCGTCCGCGATCTGGACCTCGAACAGCGGGATCGTGACCTGCGTGTCGATCGTCTTCGCGACCTCGTCACGAGCGCCCACCTGGAAGGCTTCGCCCTGTCCTGCGGGCGTCCCGGCGAGCGAGGCATTCAAGCCGAGCGCGCTGAGCACGTACAGCAGGTGCTCGGCCAGGAGAGCGAAGTCGAGGTCGCGATTGCCCCAGCCGTAGACCCGGTTCGGCACGGACAGCGGGTCCGCGAGCACCGCGGGGACCTGGTCGTAGCGCAGGCGGGTGCGGACGTGCGCCGGCCGGTCGGGCGTGGACTCGTGGTGCTCGTGGAGGATGACGCCGAGCATCTCCAGCGCGCGGTAGACGCTCGGGAGCGCCGCCGCGAGGTACTCGACCAGGAGGAACTCGAGGAGCGCCCTCGCCGAAGTCCGCGAGCAGCGCGCCCGCGTCGACGCCGCCGGGCGCGTCCGCGAGCGCCTGGGCCGCGCGATACACGGCGCCCACCTGCTCGATCGCGTCGAGGATCTCCTGGAGCGTCGGATCGTCCGCGAGCGCTTCCACCGCGGCCAGTGCGTCGGCTGCGCGCTGTCCCAGCTCGGCGTAGGACGGCGGCAAGCTCGTTGCCGTCCATCCCAGCCGGCGCATGAAGGCGCGGAAGCGCGGGAGATCCCTCGTGGCCTCGCGCAGCGAGGCGACCGCGAGCGCCAGGTGACGGGCGATGATGTGCAGCGTGCTCTCGTCGCTCATCGCGGGAAGATGCGCGCGTACTCCGCTTCGATCGTCGGATGCTTGTGCGGATCGACCATGTCGACGAGGACGTACTGGCAGACCGCGCAGAACTTGTAGAGCGATCCCGGGGGCGGGATGTGCCGGCCCTGCGTGTCGAACCCCTCGACGATGCGCGCGCCGCCAGAGCGTCTTGCGCGGCACGGCGAAGGACCGCATGGCGCACGCCCCGTGGGATGGAAGATGCCGCAGGAAAGCCGGCGCCCCCTCGTAGAGCCCGACGATCCACGAGCCCCACGTCGGCTGGACGCGCGTCCCCGTCTTCATCGACGGCGGCAGGTTGGTCGGGATCTGGATGTTGTACAGATGCGGCTTCGGCTGGCTCGCGAAATCGATCGCGCAGTCCCGCGTGGGCGAGCCAGCGGGGGCGTTGAGCGGCCCGTTCGTGGTGCCGATGTGCGCGAGGACGTCCGGGTGGACGAGCGTGCCGTCGACGGCCGGCGCGGTGCCGGGCAGCGCCGGTGCGAACACGAGGCTGCTGGCCACGAACGGTGTCAGGTCGATCGCCGGCGGGAACCCCTCGACCTGCTCCACCGTGAGCGTGTCCCCGTTGACGGGATCCCTGAGCACCGCCGTGACCTTGAGCAGCTTGCTGGCCTGGGGATTCGAGACGAGCGGCCGCGCGCGCAGGCGCAACACGTCGGGGCTGGCGCCGTCGGTGAACGCCGAGTGCCCGGGGCCCAGCTCGAGCTTCAGGATCTCGGGATGTGCGGGGTCCGGAGCGGTGGCATCGGACCGCAACACGCCGGCCTTGGCAATGCGGGGCCACTGCCATTTGATCTTCGTGACGTCGATCGCCGGCGGCGCGGACTGCAACCCGTTCTCGGTGGCAAGCTGCGTGTTGCCGGTGTCGGAGGTATCGCGCGGCTGCCCGTGCGAGCAGTCGCCGGCGTACTCGTCGCCGCAGCCGAAGGTGTGAGCGCTCTCGTGGGCCACGATGGCGGCGAGGATGACCGGGGCGCGCGCGGTGAGGCGCATCGGCTCGACGTCGAACCCGAGGCCCACCATCATGCGATGCTCCCGCTCCTCGCCGAGACCGGCGGCGTAGAGCCACCCGACGTTCGTGCCCGACCAGTACGGCGTGCGGGCGATGATGCAGACGAGCCCGACGTCCTCTCCGCGCGGCTTCGCGGGGAGCTCCTCGAGCGGCGCCCACAGGGCCCCGAACGTAACGTCGGTGCCGCTTGCGGGATCCTTGAAGAAGAGGTTGCGCAGGAACGTGTCGAAGTCCGCGATGTCGAGGCGCTTGCCGTTGGGGGTGAGCGCGCGGGCGAACCCGCCCACGCAGTCCGCGCTGTGCCGCCCGCCGATGGCCAGCCCGAACGCCGTGCTGATCTCGTTCACGAGTACCCGGAGACCGAGCTCTCTCCAGACGGTCCATGTCTCGACCGTGCCGCCCCCGAGCTCCTCGTGGGGACCGCTGACGATCGCCTCGGTGATGGTGGGGCCGTAGAGCTTCTGCCAGTCGCTCACCAGGGCGGCGCGCGCGAGCCCCGCTTGCGTCTTGAGGGGCAGGCCGACCTCGTGAACCAGTTCCTCGAGCGTCCACTGCGTGGCCGTGGGGCTTGGCCGCGAGGTGGGTCAGGGCCTGGCCCCGCAGGGTCCCGCCGAGGTGGCTCGCAAGCGCCCCACTTCCGAGAGCACGCTGACGCCCTGGGAGGGCGACGGCACGAAGCACGACCAGTAGTTGATGGAGCCGGACAGGTGGTTGTACGGCGCCAGGAATGGGTTTCGTCCGAGGCCGTTGCGGACGAGGTCCACCACGAGGCTCTCGAACGCCGCCTTCTCCGTGTCGAGGAAGCCGTCGGGCAGGAAGAGGATGTTCCAGACGGTGTCGCGCAAGTCCTCACCCGGGCCATCCACGAGCTTCGCCTCGAAGGGCGTGGACCAGGGTGGCTCGCAGACGGCGGCCGCGCTCTTCCCGGAAGGCGTGCCGAGGAAATCCACCGTGATGGTGGCCGGGCCCGGCGACACGAACTGGATCGATTGCGTGTGCGGCTCGATCGCGACGTGGGCCGTATCGCTCGACGCGTACTGCAGCAGGCGGACCGGGTGCCGGTGGTCGGGTCGGGCGTGAACACCGTCGTCCAGTCGGTGATCTCGCCCAGCACGTCGTCGGAGAACAGACAGTACACGGCGAAGCGAACGCTGCGCGAACCCTGGCGGCCGACGAGGGGGTCCGGCGTGAGTACGAACCCCTGCAGCGTATCGTGGACGTGGATCCGGAGCCCCTCTCGCCAGGGCTCGGGAACGTGGAGCTGGTGTGCGTCACCTCGACCTCGAGCAGGAAGTTGTTCAGCGACGGGGTCGGGGCCGGGGCCGGGTCGAGCGTGATCTCGCCCGTCGCCGTGTCGACCGTCACGCCGTGGTTGGAGGGCGCGCCGAGGAAGCGCGGCGTGAAGATGACGGACGTGATGTCGGAGCCCGGGGCCGGGCGGTCAGGACGTACTGGCCGATGGCGGGGTCGTCGTCGACGACGAGGATCGAGTCACCGAACCCCGGCCAGTCGGGGAGGTCGCGGATGAGGTGCCGGTCGAAGTCGAAGCCCGGCACCCAGTCGATTCGCGTCAGCGCCACGGACGTCTGCTCCTCGCCACTGAGCCAGCACAGCACCTGGAGGTTACAGCGCAGCCGCTGTCCCTCCGTTACGTATGCGCGTCTTTGAGGAAGTACCGCGGGGAGGCGGGGTGTCAAGCGCGCCGCGAGGAGCGACGACGGACCCTTGACGGGGTCTGCCAACCGGCGCATTAAGCGCCGCAGCGCGGCACCTGGCCACTAGCGTTGCCGCTACGGGACGGGGACGACGGGCGGCGCTCCCTTGTCCTTCACGAAGAACACGACGAATTTCGCCGGACGGGAATCGCTCGCATTCTTCGACACCGCGTGCACGTCATCGGGTGACTCGTAGAACGTCTGGCCCGGTCCTAATGTCACGGCGGTCCCGCCCTCGACCTGCATGACTATCGAGCCCTCAGGACGTAGACGAACGTGTGCGCGTTGTGCCGGTGCTTGGCCGATGAGCCGCCTGGCGCGTACTCGACGGTGAGCATCACGCCTTCCTTGCCGGTGAGCCCGGCCAGGTCCTTCGCCATGAGAGGGCTGACTTTGGCGTCCTCGGCCGCGGCCATGGGCGCGAGAAGGCACATCATACCGGTCAAGAGCCATCGGGCCGCCGTCCCATATCGCATCGTGCAGGTCTCCTCTTTTGGCCTCGGCTCATAGCGGCCGGGTCGTTCGCTGAGCGCATGCCGCGCTTCGACGCACGCTCAGTTTAGTGATGGCGACGAGCGTCTCAGCCGCTCGCAGCCAGAGCGCAGGCAACTCTAACACCCTCCGGCGGAGATCGCCCCGTCCGTGGGCCCTCGTCGCCGTGACGCAATCTCCCAGCCTCGGACGCTGGCGGCCTGAAGAGCCGATGCCACAGAACCTCGCCGGCCTCCACGGCGTGAACGTGAACCGCGAGTATGCGGAGGTCTTCCAGGTGTACCGCGTGGTCGCCTAGCTGCCGGCGACGCGGAGCACGACCTTGCCGCGCTTGCCCCGCTCGGCCACGCGGTCGAACGCCGCCCGGGCATCGGCGAGCGGGAACACGGAGTCGATCTCCGGCCGGATTGCGTCTTCGTCGGCGAGCCGTGCGAGCTCGACGAGCTGGTCGCGGTTCGGCTCGACGATGAAGTAGGTGACGCCGGGTGCCTCCTTGGCGACGGAGACGATGCGGCCGGCCCGGATCCCTGTGAGTGCTGCGGGGCCGGTGGTGTCGAAGACGAGGTCGGCCTCTCCGCCGTCGACGACCTCCGCGCCCGCCCAGCGCGCGAGCTGCACGGCGAAGTGGCCGACGCCGCCGCGGGCGCCGGTGACGATCACGCGCTCACCGCGCTGCAGACCGCCGTGGTCGAAGAGCGCCTGCCACGCGCTGAGGCCGGCGAGGGGATCGCCGCGCTCTGGATGTGGTCGAGCGTCTTCGGCTTCGACGCCACGACCGCCGACGGCACGACCGCGTACTCGGCGGCGCCGCCGTCCCGGTCGAAGGGCGTCAGCGCGAACACCTCGTCGTCTACCGCCAGGCCGTTCGCACCCGGTCCGAGGGCGGCAACCGTGCCCGAGATCTCGTACGACGGAATCGCCGGCAGCCGGTCGAGCGGCCACGTCAGCTCGTCGCGGGTGATCGCGGCCGCGTGGACGCGGATCAGCGCGCCGCCGGGTCCCGGGGTCGGATCGTCGATCTGCGCGATCTCGAGCCGGTCCGGCGCGGTCAGTCGAGCAGCCAGCATGCCGTTCCCTCCTTCCGTATCAGGAAAGACCGGAGGCTACGACGGCCTCGTCCCCAGCGTCACGGTCGCCGTCTTCGTCTTCCCGTCGCGCAGGTACGTGAGCTCCACCGTGTCGCCGGGGCTCTTCGCGTCGATCGCGGCGCTCAGCTGCGATGCGTTCGTCACTGCCGTCCCGTCGATCGCGGTGATCACGTCGCCGGTCTGAAGGCCGGCCTTCTCCGCGGGGTGTGCCGCTTCGCACCTCGGTGAGCTCGACCCCGTTTGAGGCAGTCTGGATCGGAGGATAGTCAGCACCAAGGACATGCGACGGGAGTTCCCTACCCTCCGCGCCCGCACCCACCGCCATCAACGTGGTCTGCGTTGCCACGCGCGAACGTCGCCCGCCCCCGGGAGCCATCGCCACAGCGCACACAATGCCTCCCGCAAGAGCCAGGAAGCCCGGCCTCCGATCGGGGGCATCGTAGCCAGGCACACCACCGCCGTCAAGGGCCACGTGGGCCAGTATATGCGGGAGTTCATGATCTGTCCGCTCCCGAGAGCGTGAAGTGTCCGCTTTCGGGCGGGCCCGGTACGAGCCGTGGATGGAAGGAGACCATCCATGGCCATGGCCTGGGCCGTCGTGGGAGATCACCCCCGAAGTGGCAACGACAGTGGCAACGCAACGTGGCGAGCAACTCGCCCTCGCGAGTGCCACGCAGCCGTCGAAAGCCGCTTCTTTTCGCCCAACGTTGGGCAGTCGTTCCCGTGATGCGCCAGGCGTGTTCCGCCCGACGTCGGGGAGTCGGACATGGCACCGTCGCCGTCACCGAAGAGCGGATCCCCCTGTCACGCGCCATCACGCGGTCGGCCCAACGTTGGGCATCGTGCCCATTCGCTGAGGCCGTGGCGCCCATGAGAGGCCCTGGCTTCTCGGCTCGCCCAACGTCAAGCCGGTTTCCCTGCCGAGCCGCCGGCGCGCGTCCCCCTTGGCTCACGCTTCCGGAGCCGACACTCATGGACTCGTCTCCCTCCGCGTCGAGACATTGACGCACACTCCGGTGGAGCAGTAGCCTCAGAGCCGTGAGACCATCTCTCGTCGTGACTGCGAGGCCAGCTTGAGATCTAAGCCCCTGCCGGGTGACCCCGCACTCGCCCACTGCCAAGTCCTCTGGGGCTGGCGCGAGATCGCCCGCTACCTCCGCCGAGGGCGTGCGACGGTGATCCGCTGGCATAAAGAGCGGGCCATGCCGATCGCGTTTCTCGGGTGCACCGTTGTCATACCGAAGGTCGGCGCTCGACCTCTGGCTGATGCCGGGACAGCCGCAGCTCCGCCCCGTTGCGCCGGCTGAGACGGGGCCGGCGGCATGAGCACCGCCCTCGAGCGCCTGGGTTCCAACGTCCCGGCCATTCTTGAAGCGCGGGCGGCCGTGCGGGCGGATTCTGGCGCCCAACGGCGCCGATCTCGAGGCGCTCTTGATGCGGCTACACGCGCAGAGCGCGCAGAGCCAGCGGAAGGCCCGCAAAGAGCCAGCAGAAGCTGCGCGACAAGCTCTACAAGCGCCTCGAGGGGCAGACGCTCGAGATTCAGGGCAACGAGGTCGTGGTGGCGGCGGTCAGCAACCCGCGAGCTGATCGGGCTCTTCGGAGGCCAGGCCGAGAGCAACAGCATCAAGGTCGAGGCGATGGCGCAGCGAAAGTTACACGGCTGCGTATCGCGTGGTCGCGTGCGCCGCGCCCCCGCCGGGCGCGGAGTATCGAGGAGTTCATCGCGGTCAGCTCGAACAGGAAGAGACCACCACCGTGAAGCGCCTCGACGTCTGAGACACCGCCCGGACTTTCGTAAGCGACGGTACAGTTAAATCCCCGTGGCGGCCTCGTAGGACCCGGCGTAAACACGGGCCTCCCTGACACTGCGGGATCGACGGTACGGCAATCAAGCGCGTTTGTCGTACCACTGTGCGCCGGTCCGTGGACCGACAGGCCGCCGACCTCAGGCCCGCACCGTCTCTGCCGCCGCGCGTCTGAGCTCTCACCACGCCACGCGGGAAGCCCCGGACACGAGTTTGGCGACGCCCTCGACCGCCACCCTGCCGCGTAGCGACCCCGTAGCGCGCGTACAGATGCCATCGAGCCTCGTAAAAGCCTTGACCACCGAGGGACACATGACCGAGTCCCCAGCAATCCTTCTCGACGCGCGCAAGCGGTTCTTCGACGCGCGACCGCACGCCGCGAGCGCATGCCCCTCGAGCCGCACCAACTCGGAGGCGTGACCCTCGGAAAAACAAGAAGGCCGTCGACGTGGGCCACCCTGCCCCAAATTCTGCGCTACGCCCTCACAGAGAATTCCAAGCCCGCTTGATGCCATTCGTATGACAAACGGCATCACGGCGCCGTCCGGTCCGCTCGATGCCCCCGTGTAAACAAACGAAGACGGTTGTCATACCAACCACGATGCGGTGGCCCGCTCACGGCGCCGCCCGACGTCGGGCGCCCCCCGCGATCCGCGTCGCTGATCCGCCCGTCACGCAAGCGTCCCGGTGAACCACACCTTCGCACCGCGCCAGTTGAGTCGCAGGATGGTCGTTGTAGGCACTTTCTCGGAGATGGCCCATGGCGACGATTCGAGCAGTCGCAGGCCGCGCCCGGCGCGTGGGAATACTGGCGGGCGCAGATAGAGGCGCACCGGGGCGGTGGTCTCAGCGCAGATGGCATTCTGCGCGCGGCATGGGCTGCGCAAGGGCACGTTCAGCTTCTGCAAGTTGAGGCGCGACGTCGGCACCGGAGCCGGCCGCAGGGGGCCATAGGGATGCGGTCGGCCGGGGCACTTGCCTCATGCCGATCCAGATCACGGCCCCGGAGGTCCTGGGCGCCACGGCGTTGGAGGCGCTGGATGGCGAGGTCGAGCTCACGCTGGGGTGCGACCGGCGCGTGTGCGGCGGCGTGTGATCCCGCGTGGTTCGTCGAGGCGCTTCACGGACTCGAGGCGCCGGCGCGCCCTGATCGGCTCCTCGCTGGCGCGGAGGACGGTGTCGTGGCGGCGCCGCGCGGCGTCATGAGTGCCGTCCGGCCGGTCCATTTGCCGTCCATTTGCCGCTTGACGGCGGCGGTGCTCGCGCATACGATCCCCGCTCACAGCCGGGCGGGCGCGGTCGGCGCGCCCGGAGGCTAATGTGCGCTGTGCCTGCGGCTCCAGCGGGGCTGCGGTGTGCGGGGCTGGGGGCGTGATGGCCTGGGAACGGGGGCGCGGGGAAGGGCGCGAGGGCGCGGAGGGCGTTGATGTCGACTACGCGCCATGAGCGATGGGCAGCTCAAGTCGACAAGCGCCAGTTGTTCACTCGAACAGGAGGAGAAAGGCTATGACATCGGTCGCGCTCGCGATCGCTCTGGACCGCTTTCACCGCCACCGTCGTCGGGTTCACGGCCTTGCTGGTCGGTTGCGCCAGCCTCGGGCCACTCACGCCCGTTCACGTATCGGAGGTCAAGTCCGTGGCTGGCACGTGGAAAGGTGTCGTGTACGAGTCCAGCTCCGAGCCGGACTACATCACGCTGACCATCCAGGAGGACGGCTCCTACGAGGTCGTGTCCCGCCAAACGATCGGCGCGTCTCGCGGAAAGGGCCAGATCGTGATCAGGGAGGGCCGTCTCATCCTACAGGGCCAGAAGGGGCGCGGCGTGGGAACGCTGCTGAGCAGCGCCAACGGCGACCGTGTCATGAGAATCGAGGCGACTCTATCCGACAACAGCATTCTGACAGCAGAGCTCAGGCCCAGCCGGTAGCCAGCGATCACGTCGCCGACCCCGCCTCTCGCGACCACACCCTACGGGCGATCGAATGTGGCGGATAGCGCGACGACTGGCCCATCGACGTGATCCGCCCCAGAGTATCGCGGCCCCCAAAGCTGGGCCTGCGGCTCCAGCGGGGCTGCGGTGTGCGGGATGGGGCATGATGGCCTGGGAACGCGGGGCGTGGGGTAGGGCGCGGAGGGCGCTGATGTCGACTACGCGCGCGCTGGCGCGACGCCACCGGGCGGATTGGTCCTGGCTCGGCCATTCAGCCTTGGGTGTAAATCAGTGCTAACGAGCGGGGAGGCCGTGTCTTCCCGACGTCGGGGCGCTGGGGCGCCTCGCGTCCCGCACAACGTCAGGCCGGCCGGGTGCCCTGCGTCCTGATTCGTGCCCCCCGGGCTCGACACCAGCCTGGCCAATCGGTCGATTTCGATGGATCCGGTCGATTGAGAGGAGTGATGCGTATCGTATGGCATGCCGCTCACGCAAAGCGAGCCGTCTGGGTCGGGAGGTGGCAACGCGCCCCGTGGTGCGCTCGTGTTCTTCCGGCAGCGCTTAACGTCCGAGTCCGGGAACGAGGGCCGCACGCCAACACGGTGACGCATCGCGGTCCCGGTCGCAGCGTCGCCAGAAAGGAGGCGTGACCCGATCGCGACGACCACGAACACGGCAGTGAACCGTCCCGCCGCAGTCCATCGAGGCTAACACCATGGCACTCAAGATCCCAATCTGGGTTTGCACGCTTGTCGTTTTGCTGGCGCTCGGCGTGCCCGCCCACGCCGACGTGACCGTGGCCTTTCCTGCCGGGCTGGCATGCGAGTTCGAACTGCTGATCCATATCGGTGACAGCAGCCAGGTCACCAAGACGTTCACCGACAAGGACGGCAACGTGGTACGGCATGCTGACTGCCGGAAAGGGTCCTGCGCTGGTGTTCGAGCATCGGATTGACCGGCGCGACGCTGGAGTTGAAGGGCAACGGTTCCGTGATGCACACCGACCGTCCATCCGGACGGGTCGCAAACGTTGCAAGCCACCGGTCACAACATCGTCATTCTGTTCCCGACCGATGATCCGCCCGACCCTCGACCACCCTTCATGTGGGACGCGTGGTGATCGACATCGATGCGAACGGGACCTTCACGGTCCAGAAGGCCACTGGCAAGACGACGGACATCTGCGCCGCGCTCGCTGACTGAATCTCGCGGCCGCGAGGAACGACGGGGGCTCATCGGGACAGCAGCGCATGGCCTCCGTTCACCTCAGTGCCGGAGGCTGCGCTGTGCCTGCGGCTCCAGCGGGGCTGCGGTGTGCGGGCTGATGGCGTGATGGCCTGGGAACGGGGGCGCGGGGAAGGGGGAGCGAGGGCGCGGAGACGTTGATGTTGCCTTCGCCCGAAGTTGTTCGGTTGATCGACGTGTATCTGCAAGTCTACACGTCGGCCTCGCGGCGTGCGGGGCCCGTTGCGAACGGCTCCGGAAGACGGGCGTGTAGCCTGAGCTGCGCGCGCTGGCCGTCGAGCTTGGGCTCGGCGCTGCAGCGCGGTCCGCGAGCCGGCGCGGTCCTCCAGGCGCGTGGCCAGCATCGGGGGATGAACGGCATGGCGACCCTTCTATCGTAGCAATGGCACCAGCCTGAGCCGCCCGTACCCAGCGGGCGCCCTTGCCTCGGCGGACGCCTCGCCGATGATGGGGCTCCATGATCACGGCCCGGTTCTTCTTGGCCCTACTCCTCCTCGCTGCGCCGCTCGGTGCCGACGCGCAGCAAACGGGGAAGGTTTACCGGGTAGGTTTTCTCTGGGACCGTCCTAGCCGTGTGGCCGCATGCCCTCGAGGGCTTCCGCCAAGGGCTGCGCGATCTGGGTTGGGTTGAGGGCAAGAACATCGTTGTCGAGTACCGCTGGGCCGAGGGCCACTGACGATCGGCTCGCCAGCCTGGCGGAGGAACTGGTCCGGCTTAAGGTCGATGTCATCGTTGCGCCAACTTCCATCTGCACGGGGGCGGCCAAGCGAGCGACCTCGACGATTCCCATAGTATTTGCGAGCCATGCGGATCCGATTGGCAGCGGCCACGTTGCCAGCCTCGCGCGGCCAGGCGGCAATGCCACCGGGATCACCATAGTGATGAGTGAAACAGCCGGCAAGAGCCTCGAGCTACTCAAGGAGGCAGTCCCCGGACTCTCGGCGTTGCCGTGGTATGGGACCCAGCCACACCTTCCCACCGGCCGGGCCTCCATGCGGTGGAGTGCCAGAGGCCGAGCGCTAGGACTCCAGGTGCAAGCGGTCGCCGTCCACAGCGCGACGGAATTCGCCAGCGCCTTTCCGATCATCGTTCAAGGGCACAGCGGTGGGGTCCTGGTCCTTGCAACCCCGCTCTTCATTGGTGGGGCAGGACGACTCGCGGAACTGGCGGTGAAGCACAAGGTGCCGACGATATTTGGGTCGAGAGAGCACGTGGAGGCAGGGGGCCTCCTGAGTTACAGGCCCTGACCGCGCAGATCTGTACCGCCGCGCCGCTAGCTATGTGGATAAGATCCTGAAAGGGGCTAACCCCGCCGACCTCCCGGTGCAGCAAGCGACGAGGTTCGAGCTGGCGATCAACCTCAAGACCGCCAAGACCCTCGGCCTCACGATCCCGCCGTCGCTCCTGCAGCGGGCGGATCAGATCATCGAATGACCTGCCCCGCGTGCGGCCAGGGAGGAGCGCCAGGACCGCACGAGGGTGCTCGGGAAGGCTCGCCCCCTCAATCTCCACCGGGAATGTACCAGCGGCCGCTCCTGGCACATGCCATTAGTGCTCAAGCCCGGCACCGAGCCGGCGGCGCGCGATTGCGAGGGGGCAGCCTGATGCAGCCCGAGACCGTGCGCCAGGGCCCACGCAAGGCACCGATCTCCGACGGCAGCCGCATGACGATGCTGAAGGAACTCGGGCGCGAGTATTGGGCCAATCGGCCGATGGAGCTTGCCGCGGCTCTGTCGTACTACACGCTCCTCTCGCTCGCCCCGCTGGTCTTGATGGCGGTGGCCGTCGCCGGCCTGATCTTCGACCACGCCACCGTGGAAGGCAAGATCGTGAACGAGATCCGTCTCCTCGTCGGGCCCGAGGGCAGCGAGGTGGTGCAAACCGTCCTGCGCCACGCGAGCGATCCGGAGAAGAGCGCGCGCTCGGTGGTGATCGGCATCGCCGTGCTCCTCCTCGGCGCGACCACGGTCTTCGTGCAGCTTCAAAGCTCTCTGAACCGCATCTGGAACGTCGAAGAGCGCACGCAGGCCAGCGTGCTGTGGGTCCTGGTCAAGGAGCGGCTGCTCTCGCTCGCCATGGTCCTGGCGGTCGGATTTCTGCTCCTCGTCTCTCTCCTTGTGAGCGCCGCGGTGGCGGCCTTCGGCGAGACGTCGCTGGGCGGGCTGAGTGACGCGGTCGTCGTGCTCGAGGGGCTCAACGTGCTGGTCTCGCTGGTCGTCGTCACGCTTCTCTTCGCGATGATCTTCAAGGTCATGCCGGATGCGCCCGTCGCGTGGCGCGACGTCTGGGTCGGCGCGATCATCACCGCGGTGCTCTTCACCATCGGCAAGAGCCTGATCGGGCTGTACCTCGGGCGCTCGAGCATCGGGTCGCCCTACGGCGCCGCCGGGTCGCTCGTGGTCATGACCGTGTGGGTGTTCTACGCGTCGATGATCGTCTTTTTCGGCGCGGAGCTGACGTACTTTCGTTCCAAGCGCAGCCGGGGTGAGCCGTCTGTAGCCCCATGACGTCGCGATCGTCCACGCGACCCTCCGCCCTACGCCCGCGCCGCCTGGATCCCGGCCCTCGTGATCTGGCACGCGGACGGCCGCTTCACCCGCATCGAGGGCGCCCCGTGCGCGGACTACGCGGCGGCGCTGGCGGCAAGCTGGTGCCTACGGCCGGCGCTCGAGGACCGCCCACAGGGATGATAGTCCGGCACGCTGCTGCCGCCGGCGGATTCCACCGCGGGCCAAGGTCGGGTAGAGTCCCACGGAAGAACGGCGAAATACACCGCCCGAAGAAAGGGGACCGGCGGCATGAGCACCTGGCATGAACGGAACCTCGGCGACTTGGTGGCAGCTCTTCGGCCGTCCAAGGCTATCATGGACGCGTTCCAACCGGCCTTCGACGCGGCCGGTCGGCCGCTCGACATGGCCGTCTTTTCGCGTGACGATTTGATCTTCGGGATCGCGACAGTAATCTTCTCCCACGCGCCATCGCGCTCGCCAAGCAATTTGGCGCCCGCCCGTGCGATAAGCCGCAATGGGGAGGCGACCTGTCGCTTCTCGTGGGCGATAAGCGCGCCCTGGAGATTCACTATCCAGAATCGCGTCTCGTCTGGCAACGAGCAGACCATACGTGACCCGCCCAACTGGATCGACGAGCACGGCCGCCCGCGGCCGACGCGTCCCTGCCCGCGGTGCCGGCGCGAGATCCCAGTCAACCGCTGGCCGGTGAGCACGCTTCGGACCCAGGGCTGGCAGCCGTGCGGCATCGCGACGTGGGTGGAGTGGTGCGGCCATCAGCAAGAGGTAGTGCGGGTGCCCGAGGGGGACGACTGGTTTAGCGAGATTCCCGTGCTGGGCGTGGCGACGTGAGCTGCTCCTTGGTCGCGCCCTCGAGGAGCTCCTGGATCAGCCCCTCGAGTTCCGTCCCTCCCGGATCGCGCGCACTCAGCCGCTCGAGCACGGGGCGCGGCAGGACCAGGCGCAGCGTGATCTCCACCTTGGTCGGGCTGGCCCATGGGGCTCGGGCGCTTGTCGGTGACGGTTTTGGCGATCTGCTCCGGGGTGGGCGCGACCTTCTGCGGACCCTTCCGCGGCGCCGGGGGACGAGGCTGGAGCTTAGGCATGGGCCGATTGTACTCATGGCGCGGGGTAAGCCCGCCCGCTTCGCCAGGAGCGAGACCGTCTTGCCCGCGATGCCGAGGCGCTCGCCGATGGTGGCCAGCGTGTAGTCCGTAAACCATAGCGACCGGATGACGGCGAGTCGGCGCGCCTGTCCTTCCTTGCTTCGCTGCCGGTCCGACTCGTCCTGCCACTGATCGCCCCTTCCTTGAAAGTCCAGTGGCCAGCGACCGCCACCGTTCCCTTCTCTAAGGAACGGTAGGCGTGGCTGCGGGCGGCTGTCTATGGGCCAAGGTCGTTGGACCAACGACCGACACCCTTAGGGTCTAGGACTTCGGGTCAATTGTGGGCGCCCGGGCATCCGGGATACGGTGATGGGGCTCGCTGCGGCGTGGTGAGGACACGCGCGGTGGAACAGCCACGACGGAGTTACGTTCGGCTTCGTAACTTCACCATCGTCGGGTCAGCTTCGTGGCGCAACTGTGGCCTGGGGCCGGTTTGAATCCGGTCAGCGAGCAGCTTCATCGCTGGTGCTAGCATCGGCGGCATGAGCCCGACCGCGGACGACGGCGCGCCCTCATCATTACCTTCCCGCGCGCGTGGACCGCGGCCCAGCGCCTCGCAGTTCATGGCCGACGTCGCGCGCGCCCTGCCTCGCGAGCGATGGGCGCACGTGGGCGAGTTGATGTGCACGGACAGCATCGACGCGACGGCCGAGGAGCGTCGGTCCGTCTTCGCGCGGCTGTCGGCACGACGCGCCCGCAAGGTGGACCAGCACGATGTGGCGATCCTCGTGTGGACGGGATGAGCCCCGCCCGAGGAGCGATCACCACCGCGTCGATCGCCCGCGCCCGCTGATCGCCGCACCGCCTTCTCTGAGTTTCCGCTCCTCGGATCGCCCGCTCGCTGCCGCTCGAGCATGGGTCCGCAAACACACCAGGGTGCCCGCACAGTTCGTCGAGAAGCTGCCCCGCGTCCGCGCTGCGGTGTGCAGCGGCGTGCTCACGCTCGAGCGTGGCGCACGTGAACATCTCGCTCACGTAGCGCGCCTTGTCGGCGCGCATGCCGGGATCGTGCGCGCGGGCGCTCACGCGGCCAGGCGCCCGAGCACGGCGCCGAGCAGAAGTGGCGAGGGAGCCGCGCGGCATGCGCGCACTCTGCGTAAGCGATTCGCCGGGGCCGGCGCCGGAGCACGCTTGACGTCGCCCCGGACCGCTCGCTACGATCAGCGCTCCGACATCACTCACGCCGCCACGAAGGAGCTGCACATGCTGATCGTCGACGCCCAGATCCACCTCTGGAACGCTGGCAACCCCACGACTCCCTGGCACCGTCAGATCCCCGCGTACACCAAGGCCGACGCGCTCAGCGAGATGGATGCCGGCGGTGTCGATGCCGCGGTGCTCACGCCGCACACGCCGTGGGATCCGAATGCGAACGAGCTGGCCATCGAGGCCGCGCGGCAGCATCCGGATCGGTTCGTCATCCTCGGCAACTTTCCGGTCGACAAGCCGGAGAGCCGCGCGCTCGTTGACACGTGGAAGCAGCGCCCGGGGATGCTCGGCCTGCGCTTCACGTTCCCCCGCCTCAGCAGAGCGCGTGGCTGACGGACGGCACCGTCGACTGGCTGTGGCCGGCCGCCGAGCGCGCCGCCCTGCCCATCGCGTTGATGGCCGCCGGGTTCCTTCCGAAGGTGGCGGAGGTCGCCCAGCGGCATCCGAACTTGAAGCTGATCCTCGATCACCTCGGTCGGCCGTCGGGCGGCACGGCGAGTCAGCCGGACCTGTGGGCGAATCTCCCCGAGGTGGTCGCGCTCGCGCGATACCCCAACGTCGCGATGAAGGCCACCGGGGCGCCGAGCTACTCCGGGCACGCCTACCCGTTCCCGGACATCCACGACAATCTGCACCGGCTCTACGACGCGTTCGGCCCCACGCGATTCTTCTGGGGCACGGACATCACGCGCATGCCCTGCCCGTGGCGCCAGTGCGTGACGCTGTTCACCGAGGAGCTGTCGTGGCTCAAGGGCCGCGACCTCGAGCTGGTAATGGGCCGCGCGGTCTGTGACTGGCTGGGCTGGAAGAGGTGACATGACGGATTACTCGCGCCTGAGCATGCCGATCGGCGAGGCGATGTTCAGCCGGCGGTCGGCGCGAGACGTTCAAGCCCGAACCAATCCCGAAGGCGGGACCTGTGGACTGATCGTCAGGCGGCGGTCAAGGCCCCGAACGGCGGCAGTCGCCAGGTGGGGCGCCTTCTTCTCGTGACCGGCCGCGCGAAGATCCGCGAGTTCGCCCCGCTCTGCCACGAGGCGTGGTGGGTCAAGCGCCTCGACGGGAAGGGCTGGCGGTGCTGCCGCGCGCGCCCCTGTGAGCGTGAAGCCCACGCGGCCCACCCCATCACCACCTTGACGGCCGCTGAGCACATGGTCATCCCGGCGGTGCCCCTCACCGGATCGCTCCGTAACCCCGCGTCAAGAGTTGGCGGAGCTGAGAGGGCTCTGACCCTGACCCCTACTTCGCGGCAGCCGGGAACGCCGGCAGCTTGCCGATGTCGCGCATGTCGTGCTGGATGACGACGGTCGCCTTCAGGTTGGCGACGATCTGCTTCGTGCGCTCGATCGAGGCGACCGTCGCGGCGCGGTCGAAGTTGAAGCTCGGCACCCCGCCGCTGTCATAGTTCTCGCGGAAGTGGACCAGATCGCCGGTGAGCAGCACCGGGCCCATGTCCTTCAGCCTGACCAGCAGGCAGCTGTGGCCCGGCGTGTGACCCGGCATCCTGAGAACGATCACGCTGTTGTCGCCGAACACGTCCTTGTCCCCGGTCAGCGGCTCGACCTTTCTGTTTTCGCTGATCCAGCTCTTGAAGCCCGCGACATTCGCGCCCTGCATCGGCGTCGGCGCGATGATCCCGTCCCAGTCGCCCTTGCCGATGAGCAGCGTCGCGTTCGTGAACGGCGCGAGCTGGCCGGTATGGTCGCCGTGAAAGTGGCTGATGCCGACGTACTTGACCTGCTCGGGCGCAACCTGGAGCTCCTTCAGGCGATCGACGATGCCGACTGTCGGCGCGTTGGGACTCGTGCCGGGTGCGAAGCCGGTGTCCCACACCATGTATTCGTTGCCGTGCTTGATCAGGTAGCAGCTGAACGTGAACGTCAGCTTGAGATCCTTGTACGCGAACGTGTCGGTGAAGCGCTGGCCGACGTCCGTTGGTGTGGCGCCGGTGCCGCAGTCGATGCGTGTAAGCGTGACTTCGGCTGGCGATTGCGCAAACGCCGGCAGGCCGACGAGAACGTTGGCGCACACGCCGACCACGAACAGGGACAGGGCTCTCAGCATGATTTCCTCCCAAGGAGCATCGATGCGTTGTTATTGATGCTGACTATGCTCGGGCTCGCGTGCTACGGCTCGACGCGCTCGATCTTCACGCTCCGGCGCGTACGCGCGGACTCGATCATCGCCAGCGTGATCTCCACGACGCGCAGCCCGTCCAGGCCGGTCGCCGCCGGCTGGCCGCCGGTGGCGACCGCGCGCTGAAAGTCCTCGATCTCCGCCACGTAGTTCGGGAGCAGCGCTTCCGGGTAGTCGGCGGTCTCGTTGACGGTGTCGCTCGTGATCTCGAAGCGGCCCGTACGCGCTTCCCACATGGAGTGGTGTCCGGCGATGAGCCCGGTGATCCCGTACACGCGGAAATCATTGCGCGAGTCTGGAAGCAGACGGCTCGCGACCACCTGGCCGAGCGTGCCGTTGCCGAAGCGCAGGGTGAGGCAGGCGAGTTGCTCGAGCGGGCGCGCGGCCGTCTGGCCGTCGGTGACGGCCGTGACCTCGTCCACCTCGGCGCCGAGCACGAAGCGCAGCAGGTCGACCGAGTGCACGCCGGTGCCCATCATCGTGGACGCGCCCCCGATCAGCTCCGGCGTGTCCCACCACTGCGTGAGCGGCGTGCGCGGCGGCGAGCCGTCGCGGCCGCGCACGCCGAACGCCCACTGCGCCTGGGCGAGCACGATGCGCCCCAGCGTGCCGGCGGCGACGAGGTCGCCGCGCGCGGATATAGGCCGGGTGCTGGCGCAAGTTGAAGGCCACGCCGAGCGTGACGCCCGCGCGGCGGCACGCCTGCAGCATTCGTACGGCGTCGGCGACCGTCGTGGCCATCGGCTTCTCGCACAGCACGTGCTTACCGGCTTCCGCCGCCTGGACGACGTGCTCGGCATGGAAGGCGTTCGGCGAGCACACGAAGACGCCGTCGACGCGCGAGTCCTCGAGGAGGTCGCCAAGCCGACTGTACGCGGCGCGTGCGCCGTGCGCCTGCGCGAACGCCTCCGCGCGGCGCTGATCGCGGCTGTAGACGCCGACGAGCTCGCCGCCGCCGGCCACGGCCATCGCCGGCGCGATCTTGATGTCGGGATGCTTGCCCGTGCTGACGATGCCCCATCCGAACGGCATAGATTCCTCCCAGTAGCGTCAGTACTCGAGCCACAGGTGACCGGTCACCGGAAAAACTCGACCTTCGCCTCGCGGACAAAGAGGAAGTTCCCCGGCGCCGCCGAAATCGGCCCGTTGATCGCGAACACGGCGATCTCGAACCTGTCGCCGGGGACACGACGCTGTCGACCAGCACGACGCGGTTGGGCATGTTGAAGCCCTGGATCGCCCCGGGCTTGGCCGGCCGGGGTGCGCGGCATCGCGCCGTTGATCCAGACTTCCGCGTAGTCGTCGACGTTGACGCGGAACACCGCCTTGGCGCCGGCGGTGTCGAAGCCCGCGGCGTTCGCGGGGATCGTCAGGGTCGCGCGGAACCAGATGAACGACACCAGGCCGCCGCCGCGCCTGACGCCGAGATCGGCGGGCGGAATCACTGCCCAATCCGAGTCGTCGAAGCCGAGCAGCTCGGCATGGGGTTCGATGTCGTAGGTCGTCTTGAACTCCGGCAGCGAGTTGGTCAACGCGGGACACTCGACGAGCTTCGCTTCCTTCACCCGCCACACCGCGCCGAACGCCGCCGATCCCGCCTCCGTCATCAGGTCGACGACGTGCACCGGCGGGATCGACGGCGCGAGGGGCGGCTGCGGCTGGAGAACCGCCGAGACCGTGGGCGGGACCCACACCGTGGGGCGGACGTACTTGCTCGCGGGCATCGGGATCAGGCCGGCCGGTTCGCCTTGAGAAACGTGCGCACGTGCCGCACCGCGAGCGGAATCTTCTCCTTCGTGTCCTTCCACGGGAAGAAGGTCAGCTCGGACTTCGGTGCCAGCATCGCCGACTCGATGGCGGGTTCGTAGGGGTGCGACGGGGTCTCGTCCGGCATGACCAGCACCGGCACCTGGCAGCCCTTGACGACGTCGCGCGGCACGCTGAAGACGAAGTCGGCGTTGGTGACGTACATCCGGGTCAGGAACTTGTCGATCATGTCCATCGTGAGGTCCGGGCCGCTGCTTGACCAGCGCCGGGCCCCAGGTCTGCATGCTGTTGTCGTACATGGGGTTCGATTCCTTGCGGAAGCCGACGGGCTGCGACACGACCGCGGCGACGATGCGCTCCGGCGCGCGCTGGAGCAGCTTCCAGATGAACGGGCCGCCGATGCAGTAGCCGATCACCATGAAGCGCCTGATGCCCAGGTGATCCATGAGGCCGAGGTGGTCGTCGGCATAGGAGTCCCACGGTCGGTCGATCTCGAGCGGCCCGGAGGACTGGCCGCTGGGAGCGTTGCGCAGGTCGGCCGTGATGCAGCGGTACTCGTCCTTGAATTCGTCGGTCGCGTTGAACGGCGCCCGGTCCGACATGAAGCCGATGGTCGAGTTCTGGCCCCCGCCAGGGATGATGACGAACAGCGGGAAGCCGGAGCCGGCCTCCTGGTAGTGAATGCGGACGTTGCCCTTCTCGTAAAGCGCCATCGTCTTCCCCCTTTCGCGGCTGGCTGCGAGAATGCGTGCGATGGGCCTTGGAGTCCACAACGGAGCATACAGGAAATGAGGGGAAAGGAAGTCATGCGCATCGTCCTGATCGGGGTAAATTATCGATGGTTACGGCGCCGGTCCCGACCAGGATCTGGACAATCCGATGGGCGTCGGAGGTACCAGAAGGGAGAAACGACAACCATGAGCGACGTGACCATCGTGGCAACCGGCCTGGGCTTCCCCGAAGGCCCGGTGGCCTGCGCCGACGGCTCGATCGTGCTGACGGAAATCCGCAACAACCGCTGCTCCCGTGTGACCCGCGATGGCCAGGTCAGCCTGTTCTCGGCCACCGGCGGCGGGCCCAACGGCCTGGCCATCGGGCCAGACGGCGCCTTCTACCTCTGCAACAACGGCGGCAGCCGCTACGTCGAGGGCACCTCGATGGGCCAGAGCCCCCATCCCGACTACAAGTTCGGCTACATCCAGCGGATCAACGCCAAGACGGGCGAATGCAAGACGCTCTACACCGAGTGCAACGGCCACAAGCTGTCGGCGCCGAACGACATCGTGTTCGATGTGCATGGGGGTTCTACTTCACCGATCTGGGCAAGCGCTATGCCCGCCACCGCGATCACGGTGGCCTGTACTACGCGCTGCCCGACGGATCCAAGATCGTGGAGCTGGCCTTCCCCATCCTGAGCCCCAATGGTTGCGGCCTCTCGCCGGACGGCAGGATCCTCTACGTGGCCGACACGGAAGGGGCCCGGCTGTGGGCCTTCAACGTGGAGGGACCCGGTGTGCTGGAGAAACCGAAACCCTTCCATCCGCACAGCGGCCGTTGCATTGCGGGGCTTCCTGGCAATGCGCGCTTCGATAGTCTCGCGGTCCTCGCCAACGGCAACATCGCGGTGGCGACCTTGACCACCGGCTACATCACGGAGTTCTTACCCGCTGGCGAAGTGGTTCGCGCCGTGAAGATGCCCGACATCTATCCGACGAACATCTGCTTCGGAGGGCCGGACATGCGCACGGCCTACATCACCCTGTCCGACTCGGGGCGCCTGGCAAGGATGCAGTGGCCGGAACCGGGCCTGAAGCTGAACTTCGGCTGATCGGCGGTGTGGCGGAGCCCCCAGCTCGTTCCCACCTCGGCCCCGCGACCCGGACCCAGCTGTGCCTGCGGCTCCAGCGGGGGCGGCGTGCGGGGCCGGGGGCGGGCTGGCCTGGGAACGGCGGCGCGAGGAAGAGGCGCGAGGGCGCGGAAGGCGTTGATGTCGACTACGCGCCAACATGGTCCATGGCTGGGTGGTTGCTCCCGTTCTGCGGCGTTGACGGCGCGGTGCTGTAGGGCAATCTGTATGTCACCACGTCAAGCGGGAGGCCAGCCGGCTTCATCACATCTCGGCTCTACTTGTGACGAGAATGATGGGATGCGACGCCTTTCCGCGATGCAACCTGGCCTCGGGATCGCGGCAGTCGCCCGATGAACCGTAGATTGGCAACGAACGGAGGATTGCGATGAGTGACACGACCCATGAGCTGACGCGGAGCGGCCTCAATGCTATGGCTGCGGAGGTGGGCACCGAGGCTGGGCCCGGCGCGACCACGAAGGAGTTCAACCGCGCGCTCATCGATGCGTTCCGGGCCAATCGCGGCGTGGTCCCGGGCGAATTGCAAGGCGCGAACTTCCTGCTGCTGACGACGATCGGCGCGAAGAGCGGTGCGACGCGCACGACGCCGCTCGTCTACCACCGCATTGGCGGGCGGTTGCTGATCATCGCCTCCACGGGCGGCGGGCCGAGGAATCCCGGGTGGTTCGACAACCTCGCGAAGAATCCCTCGGTGACGGTCGAGCTTGGCGACGAGACCTGGGAGGGGCGGGCCGTGGTGCTGTCGGGCGCGGAACGCGATGCCCTGTTTGGGGCGGTGGTGAAGGCGACCCCGACGTTCGGACGGTATCAAGAACGCACGCAGCGCACGATTCCAGTGGTCGAGTTACTGCCCGCGAAGTAGTGAACGAGCCATGGGGCACCGAGCGACTTCCCGTTGCGTTGCCGCTGTGCCTGCGGCTCCAGCGGGGCTCCGGTGTGCGGGGCTGGGGCGTGATGGCCTGGGGACGGGGGCGTAGGCGTGGGGGCGCGAGGGCGTACCAGGCCGCGGACCAGCGCCGAGACCATGCCACGGATCCGCCCCTCCTCGACGGCACAGAAGTAGCCGTCCGGGTCGCTGGCCAGCCCCGCTCGGGCATCGCTCGCCACCGGGGTGTCGGGTGGCCTCGCCGGCGGCCGGCCTCTGCGCACCAGGAGGTCATTGCTCGAGACGACGTGCACCCGCCAGACCTCCTCGAGATCGTCCGGCCGGACCTTGCGGATGTGCGGCTCGACGCTCACGGGCGGATCATACAGCGCCCGCCCGCCGTGGTGGACCGCTGGCGCGCGGGCAGCGACGACCGGCGTCAGGCCGGTCGGATCACGCGCGGGATCTCTGCGGCCGACCGTCGATCCGGGCACCGCCAGTTCGACTACAGGGTGAGCGCCGGCAACGGGTGAGCGCCGGGCCGGCTCGAGCTGAGGACCAACTCCATCAAACGGGGGATCGTTCCATGTCCGACTCCACCAACACCGTCCGTCTCCACCGAGTGCTTCGCGCGCCTGCCGAACGAGTCTACAGGGCATTTCTCGATGCCGACGCGATGGCCAAGTGGCTGCCACCGCACGGCTTCACCGGCCGAGTCCACCGGATGGACGCACGGGTCGGAGGTGGCCACCGGATGTCGTTCACGAACTTCAGCACCGGCAAGAGCCATTCCTTCGGCGGGGAGTACGTCGAGCTGACGCCTCACGAGCGGATCCGGTACACGGACAGGTTCGAGGCCCCGATCTGCCCGGCGAGATGCACGTCTCGGTCACCCTCAAGACGGTCGCGTGCGGAACCGAGGTCGAGATCGTCCAGGAAGGGATACCTGCGGCGATCCCGGTCGAGTTCTGCTATCTCGGGTGGCAGGAGTCCCTCGCACTGCTCGCCCATCTCGTCGAGCCCGACATCCCGGACGGACCATAGCCTGGACCCGACGCGGCGGCAGAGGTGTGCAAGCCGCTGTCCGCCGCAGCCGCGACGCATGTAGCGAAGGCCCTCTCATGAACGACGGGTTTTCTCCAGGGAGAGGACCGCCTGCGGTTTCCCTCCGGCGAGCAGTGCTAACATGTCGGGCCCTGACCCGATGAACGCGAGAGCTTCGAGAGTGCGGTGGGCCACAGTGCTGGCTGCGAGCGCCGGCCTTGCCGCCACACCTTTGCCTTCGTTCGCCGTCTCCGTCCAGGAGGCCTTGCTCCTCGCCGTGCCGGCTGTCGCGCTCGTCAGCGCCGAAGTCAAGGCGAGCGCGACGGTGAATTGTGGCCAGGGTCCCATCACGGTCAGCCCGAAGCCGTTCATCGAGGTCGGCACTGGATGGTTCGTGGATGGTCGGGGCTACCTCATCACCAATGCGCACGTCATCGATCCCGCATACCGTGTGCCGCCGTGGGTCGAGTTCAACCTGAAGCTGAGGGCGGTCGAGGAAGGCTGTGTATACCCCGCGCTGAAGGCGCGCGGGCTCGCGCGGGGTCAGCGGCCTGACCTCGAGGAAGAGCTGCTGCGCGCGATTCCCATCGCCGCGGTCAAGCTCGCGCCGACGGGGCGGGTAAGCGTGCTGCTGTCCAACGGTGCCAATCTCGAGGCCCAGGTCGCGAAGTTCAGCGCACCCATCACGCTCGACGCCAAGGGCAATCCGCTCAAGGATTCGGGGCGCGATCTCGCCTTGCTGAAAATCCGGGACGGGGCGTATCCGGCCCTGTCGATCACGGACAAGGAGCCCAAGCTCGGCGACGACCTCCACATCCTGGGCTTCCCGGGAGTGGTCAGGGATCACGAGCTCCTCAGTCGGACGGCGTTGAAGGAGGCGTCCGCCACGAAGGGACAGGTGTCGGGATTCAACACGGACGCCATCGGTCAGGACGTGATCCAGACGGACGCTTCCGCCGTCCATGGAAACAGTGGCGGGCCCGGGGTGGATGACAGCGGATCCGTCGTCGGCGTCATGACGTTCATCTCCCTCCGCGGCGACGCGGAGGTCCAGGGCTTCAATTTCCTGATTCCCGCCAGGACGTGCGCGCCTTCCTGGCGGGCACCGCGGTGAAGCCGGGTGAGAGTCGGTTCAATCCGGTATGGGCGGCCGGCGTCACGGCCCTGCTGGGCGAGCGATACTCGCTCGCGCTCGCGAAGTTCCGTGAAGCGGATGGATTGCTGCCGGGCCTCGTGGTAATCAAGCGCTCGATGCGGGAGGCGGAGTACAGGCTCGCCCACCCGCCGGCCCGACCTTTCCCTGGGCGTGGACGACCGCCGGCGCGCTTGCGCTGCTGAGCGTCAGCACGTGGGGCGTATGGGCAGTCCGACGATGGAAGCGCAATTGGCATCGAGTCCATCCGGGCCAGGTCGTCGACTTCCTGGAGAGCGGGTTGAATCCCGTGCTTCTCGATGTGCGCGTCCCCGTCGACTACGCGACCAGCCCGCTCTCGATTCCCAAGGCGATCCGCCTCGACCCCGAGCACATCACCGAGGGACACATCGACCTGCCAATCGAGAAGAACCAGCTCATCGTCACGTTCTGCACGAGCCCGGAGGAGCGAACGAGCGCCGAGGTCGCCCGGCTCCTGCGCCGTCAGGGGGTGGAGCAATGTCCGGATCCTCAAGGGCGGACTCGGCGCGTGGGCGAACGCCCGTCTGCCCGTGGAGAGCAAATCGCACCTCCCTCGATCGGGATCGAGATCTACCGGAACCTCACGCACGGCGACATCGAGCGGCGCCACTACGCGCCCGGCGCGGTCATCTTCGAGGAGGGCGACGACGCGCACGGAGAGGCGTACCTGGTTCACGCGGGCACGATCGAGATCGTGAAGCGATCCGCCGGCGGTGACCGCCGGCTCAACCTGGTGAAGGAAGGGGGCTGCTGGGCGAGATAGGCGCTGTTCAGGCACGCGACGCGTTCGGCCACCGCGATCGCCGTCACCGACGCGGAGCTTCTCGTCATGCGGAACGAACGCCTCGAGTGGCTGATCCGGAACCGGCCCGAGCTCACGCTCGAGCTCCTCAAGTGGCTTTCGGATCAGATCGTGTCGAGGGACTCCTGAAGACTTGCCGGCCGGTACAGACGCCTGCGAGGCAGGCCAGTGTCGTCCCTCCGCGGTACGAGGTCAGCACGGAAACCGACGGCACCTTGCCGTCACAGGTAGCCGAGCCGCTTCGAGGGTACAGGAGGGCGCCGTCCGCTCGGCGCAGGATGAGCGCGTGCGAAGCGATGGCTCGACCTCGGCCCGTCGGCGAGGTCGGCCACGGGCATCGTTACGACAGGCCGTAGAAGCGCATCGCGCCGCCCGCGAGGACGCCTTGCTTGGTTGCTTCGGAGAGCGCGGGGCGGCGGGCGATCAGCGCCGGGGCGCCGGGGAAGAAGCCGTCGCCGTGCGGGTAGTCGGTGGCCCACAGGATCTTGTTCGGGCCGATGTAGTCGGCCAGCACGTCGAGCGAGCCTTCCACCGGCTCGACCGCGGCGTCCGGCAACACCGGCGCGCTGGACGTCGGGACGTTCAGCCCCTCCCACCCGTCGCGCATCCACACGTCGGCAGCGCCGGCAGGGCCACGACGCGCTCGACATCGGCCGTTTCGTGGCACTATATCGCGGCACCACGCTCGCCGATCTTGGACGCGGATCGAGGAGGATTTCGATGGCTGAGGGCGGACTTTCGCGACGGCGGCTCATGGGAATCGCGGCGGGCACCGGGCTTGCCGCCTGGGCAGCGCCCTATCGCCTGGCCGGCGCGCAGACACCCGCAGGCGAGAGCCCGAAGTACGGAGGCGTCCTGACCCAGGATACCTTTGCCGATCCGCCGCACTTCGACCTGCACCAGTCCGAGACCATCACCGCGCTCCTGCCCCTGGCGCCCTGCTACAGCCGCCTGATTCAACCCGACCCCTTCGACGTCGACAAGCTCATCCCCGATCTGGCCGAGCGCTGGGACATCAGCAAGGACGGAAAGGTCTACACCTTTCATCTGCGCCGTGGCGTCAAGTTCCACCACGGCAAGCCGCTGGCCGCCGAGGACGTAAAGGCCAGCTGGGATCGGATCATCAGCCCACCGAAGGGCGTCTTCAGCGTGCGCAAGCTGATCTTCGAGGCCATCGGCGGGATCGAGGCTCCCGACGCTCAGACCGTGCGCTTCGTCCTGAAGCGACCGAACTGGTCCCTCCTCACCAACATGGCGCACGGCTGGAACGTCATCTTTCCCAAGGACATCCTCGACGCCAAGGGCGACATGAAGCGTGACGTCGTCGGCACCGGCCCCTTCAAGTTCAAGCAGTACGTGCGTGGTGTGAGCCTCGAGGTGGAGCGCAATCCCGACTACTACGTGAAGGGCCGGCCCTATCTGGACGGGGTCAAGACCTTCTTCATCCCCGACGCGAACACGGCCGTGAACGCCTACATTGCGGGGCAGCTCTTGCTGCACGAGGTCAACCTGGAGTCCCAGGCCGATCAAGCTCGGCAGCAGCTCGGCTCCCGGGGCGTGGTGGTCAAGACGCCCCAGATGAGCGCACTGACCATGGAGTTGAATTCCGGGCGCAAGCCGTGGGGCGATCCTCGCGTTCGGCAAGCGGCGAGCATGGCCATCGACCGGAAGGAGGCCATGCAGGTCATGACGGACGGCGCGGGCGAGGTCGGCGGCATGATGCTGCCCACGGGGCGGTGGGCGCTCCCGCTGGCGGAGCTCCGGAAGCTCCCGGGCTATTCGACCGACAAGGCCGCGGAGCGAGCCCAGGCCAAGAAGCTCCTGGCCGAGGCCGGCTTCCCGAACGGGCTCAAGGTGGCCATGACGGTGCGGAGGGGCCAGCAGTTCGAGAGCGCCGCCATCCTGTTGAAGGACCACCTCTCGCAGGTCGGCATCGAGGCCAACATCGAGGTCCTGGAGACGGCGGCCTACCTCGATCGAATGGCCCGGCGCGACTTCGAGATCAGCGGCGGGAGCTTCTCCACGGCCGTAGACGATCCCGATGCCATCTTGGGCCAGAACTACCTGTGCAACGCCGGCCGCAACTACGGAAACATGTGCGTCCCCGAGGTGGAGAAGCTCTTCCTCGAGCAGTCACAGATCCGGGACTACAAGGCGAGGCTGCAGGTCGTTAACCAGATGGAGCGCGCGGCTCTGGGTACCGTCATGAAAGCCGTCCTGGGATTCAGAGTGACGTGGTTCTTGTATTCGAGCGCGGTGCGCAACTACCGGCCGCAGTACACGCGCTACCTCGCCGAGACGCGCGAGCAGGTGTGGCTGGCGCGCTCGTAGGTCAGGCGCCGAGCGTCTTCGTGTTCCGGTACGTCCTGCGGCGCCTCGTCGCCACCTTGCCCGTTCTGGTGGTGGTGTCCATCATCGTATTCGTCATCATGCGCGTTGCCCCGGGCAACGTCGCCCAGATGCTCCTGAGCGGCGACGCGGGGGAGCGGCCAGCGCCCAGGAGGCCCAGGAGCTCAACCGGCAGCTGGGCCTCGATCGGCCCTACCCCGTGCAGTACGTCACCTTCCTGGGTGGTCTCCTGCGCCTGGACCCCGGCACGTCCCTGTGGACCAAGGAGCCGATCCTGCGTGAGCTATGGCAGCGCCTGCCCGTCACGCTCGAGCTGACGCTCCTCGCGGTTATCATCTCGTGGACCATCGCCTTGCCGACCGGAGTGCTGTCGGCCATGTACCAGGACACCTGGGTCGACTACGCGTTCCGGATCTTCACCGTGGCAGGCCTGGCCGTCCCGGCCTTCTGGGCGAGGTACGCTCCTCATGCTGCTGCTCGTCAAGCAGTTCCACTGGATGCCGCCGCTCGGCTACGTGAGCCCGTTCGTGAACCTGCGCCTGAACCTCCAGCAGTTCATCGGGCCGGCGGTCATCATCGGCTTCGCCACCGCCGCCATCCTGAGCCGGATCACCCGCTCGGCCGTCCTCGAGGTGCTGCGCGAGGACTACGTGCGCACCGCACGGGCCAAGGGCTTGAGCGGGCTCGTCGTGGTCGGCCGGCACGTCCTCAAGAACGCGCTGGCCCCGGTGGTCACACTCTCCGCGGTACAGATGGGCAACCTGCTCGGCGGGGCCGTGGTCAGCGAGACGATCTTCACGCTGCCGGGGGTGGGCCGGTTCCTCGTCGACGCCATCCTTCACCGCGACTACCCGGTGGTGCAGACCATCGTGATCCTGTTCGCGGCCGTGGTCGTGATGCTCAATCTGTTGACCGACGTCCTCTACTCCTGGTTCGACCCAAGGACGCGGCAGACGTGAGCCTACGAGCCGGCGCGACCGACGCGCCCGCGCGCGCACGCACGCCGTCGTCGTTCGTATGGGACTTCGCGCGGCGCAAGCCCATGGGGGTGCTGGGAGCCGTGATCGTCTGCTTCCTCCTCCTGACCGCCGTGTTCGCCGATCGCATCACAGTGCACAAGCCCGAACAGGTCCGAGCGGCCCAGCGATTCCGGCCTCCGAGCCAGATGCACTGGTTCGGCACCGACGATTTCGGGCGCGACGTGTTCAGCCGGGTGGCGCACGGAGCGCGTATCTCGCTTCGCATCGGCATCACCGCCGTCCTGCTCGGCACCACCGCCGGCGCCCTGATCGGGCTGGTCTCGGGCTACCTCGGCGGCCGGACGGACCTGATGGTCCAGCGGGTCATGGACGGGCTCATGGCCTTTCCCACCCTAGTGCTGGCCCTGGCCGTGGTGGCCGCGGTCGGGGCCAGCGTGCGGAACGTCATCATCGCCGTGGGCCTGACGCTCGCGCCCGCGGCAAACCGCCTGGTCCGCTCGGTGGCGCTCAGCGTCCGCGAGACCCCCTTCGTCATGGCCGCTCGCGCCCTGGGCGGTTCTCAGTGGCGGGTGGTCTTCCGGCACGTGCTGCCCAATTGCCTGGCCCCGTACCTCGTCATCGCCACCGCCAACCTGGGCAGCGCGATCGTGGCCGAGGCCTCGCTGGGCTTTCTCGGTCTCGGAGTGCCTCCGCCGACGCCGGCGTGGGGAAGCATGCTCAGCGGGGCCACGCAGACCTACCTCTTCCGCGCGCCCTGGATGGCCATCTATCCTGGCCTGGCCATCAGTCTTGCCGTGTTCGGCTTCAACATGCTCGGCGACGCAGTGCGCGACCTGCTCGACCCGAGGCTGAAGGGCCGCGGTTGAGCGTCGGCGATACTTAGGATGCCCAGCGGGATGGCGGAGGCAATGTCCATGGCTGACGACATCGAGCTGCGAATCGAGCCCGCCCGGGAAAGCGACACGCCGACAATCCTTCGGATGATCCGGGCCTCGTCGACTACGAGCGGCTCACGCACGAGTTCACCGTGACCGAGTCGATCCTTCGAGCGGCGCTGTTCGGGAGCGGCCCGCTGCGGAGGTCGCACTCGGGTATGTCGGTACGGAGCCCGTCGGGTTCGCCGTGTACTTCCCCACGTTCTCGACGGCCTCGGGAGACACCGGACTCTACCTCGAAGATCTGTACGTGGAACCCGCGTGGCGCAACCGGGGTCTAGGCCGCAAGCTCTTCGCGCACGTGGCGAAGGTGGCGTTCGGACGAGGCTCTCGACATGTGAGCTGGTCCGTCCTCAACTGGAACGAGTCGGCGATGCGGTTCTACCGGTCCCTGGGCGCCGACCCGATACAGGACTCGACCAGCTTCCGCATCATTGGTCGAGCCTTCGACCGACTCGTCGAAGAGGGACCGTGAGGCGTCCGCTCTCGCCACGCTCTGGTCGATGACCTCGCTCGCGTCGCGGCCCCGCCGCCGGTTGCAGCGTAGTGGACATGAACGCCCTCCGGTGGAGGCCGCCCCGTTCGTGGACCGCGAGGCGCGTCCATCGCCCTGCCGCTTCCGCGCACGGTGGCGGGGGTCCCGGCGCGCGGCTACCGGGGGGCCCCGACGTCCGCTACTATGGGGCGGCGATGAGCTGGGAGGACCAGGCCGAAAACTGGCTGGCGTGGGCCCGCACGCCGGGGCACGACGCCTACTGGTCCTATCGCGACGCGTTCTTCCCGCTGCTGCCTGCGCCCGGCCGGCGGACGCTGGAGGTCGGCTGCGGCGAGGGCCGCGTCGCGCGCGACCTCACGGCACGTGGCCACCGGGTCGTGGGACTCGACGCCTCGCCGGCGCTCCTCCGCCACGCGGCGGCGGCCGACGCCGGCGGCCATTATGTCCGCGCGGATGCGTCCGCCCTGCCGTTCGGGGACGCCGCGTTCGACCTGGTCGTGGCCTACAACTCGCTCATGGACGTGGACGACATGCCCGGCTCGGTGCGGGAGGCGGGGCGCGTGCTGGAGCCGGGCGGCCATCTCGGCTTCTGCGTGACGCATCCGTTCATGGACGCCGGGCGGTTCGCGAGCCGCGAGGCCGATGCCGCCTTCGTCGTGTCTGGCTCGTACCTCGGCCCCCGGAGGCCCTTCGAGGGAACGGAGGAGCGGGCCGGTCTCGAGATGACATTCCGCGGCTGGTGTTACCCGCTGGAGGCGTACGCGCGCGCGTTCGAGGACGCCGGGTTCCTCGTCGAGACGCTCAGGGAGCCGGTGGACCCTCGTAACGGCGTGCGACAGGGCCGCCGCCTCCCTGGTTCCTGATGGGTCGCTGCGTCAAGCCCCGATGAGCCGGATCGAGGTCCGCCACGTCACCCACGAGTACGCCGCCGGCGACCGCCCGGTAGCCATCGATTCCGATCAGCTCCGCCGCCCTGTGCACGCCCGACAGGAGAGCCGCCCGATGACTGGCGAGGCGGCGGAATGGACGAGCACGTGACTCTGCCGCGCTCGGTCAGACGGCCGAGATCGCCGGCGCGGGCTGGCGCGCCATCATGCCCGTGTGACTTCCGTTGCCGCGTGCCTTTTTGGTCAGACGAAGTTAGTCGATAGACACGGGCCGGTGGTGTCGTGGAACAAGGCCGCCCGCTCGGCGGGTGAGTAGCCCTGGGACAGCCGCTTGAAGGCGTTGTACAGGACGTTGTAGGAGTAGGACACCTTGTCCACGGGAAGTTGCTCTCGAACATGCAACGGCGGGGGCCGAACTGCTCGATGCAATAGTGCATCAACGGGGCCAGCGCGGCGGCCAATTCTGCCGAACCGATGGGCTTGGCGCGCGTATGCCAGTCGAAGCCGAACCGGCGCTGGCCGACCCCACCGAGCTTGAGGATCACGTTGGGACAGGCCGCTACCGCGGCAATACCCAGCCTCCACGCGGGCAACACCTCGCCATCCCGGTTGGCATACGCGCCGATCCGAACCAGACCTCCGATATGGTTCAGGACGATGGTGAGGTCGGGCACCGCTCTGGCGAACGCGGCCAGCTCCTCCAGTTGGGGATGGTAGAGCGAATTCTCCAGGCACAGCCCTCGGCGCGCTAACACCCGGGCGCCAGCTCGGTACTGTTCGCTGGACAGCACGCCTTGGCTCTCTCGTTTCACCAGGTCCGGACTGGCATCCCACCCGACAGAATGTCGCACACCGCGGAACCGGGTAGGGCTGGCGGCCTGCATCGCGTCCAGCACCGGAGTTACCCGTTCGCCCAGTTTCAAGTCGGCATAGCCGATGATGGCGGCCGCCATCCGCGTACGCCCGTACCGACCACGGGCGCTCTCCGTCGCCAAGCCTTCAACGAATTCGACCTCCCCTACGGGACGCATGTCCTCCGGGCCATCGGGGCGGTATCGCGCCTTGACCTCGATGAACACCGTCGCCCGGACGTTGTGACCACTCCCGAGATCCTCGGCGAGCTCGGCCAGGAGGTACCGTTGATAGGGCACGGGCTCGGGTCGGAATTCCCACAGGTGATGATGCGCGTCACAGATGGGAAGCTCGGGCTCCAGGGTCGGTTCCGGGGTTAACGCGAGCCAGTCGGCATCGCCGGTGGGCATGATTCCCTCCGTGGCCATCAGGTGACGGGCGGCCGCGAGAGATCAGCCCCGAGGGGACCGCCAACACCGCAGCAGGCCGCTGTCCGACCGTGTAGACGTCCAGGGGGTCAGCGCGCCGGTCTCGCCGTTGACCCGGTACGAGGCGAGCCGCCCGGATGCGGTCCCGGCGGCGAACAGGATACTCCCGCCGGAATCGAGACCGAAGGCGGTGGGGACCGCCTCGGTCGGAGCGTGCCCGGCCGGCGTCAGGCGCCCCGTCGCCCGATCGACCGCGAAGCCAGCGATGCTGTTGTGGCCGCGGTTGCCGACGTAGAGGAACCGGGCCGACGGCGTCAGGTGGATCTGTGAACAGGTATTGCGCACGGTGACGCCGTCGGGCAGCGATCGAGTCGTTTCCATGGCGGACAGAGTCCCCGCGGCACGATCGACACGGTAGGCCGTGACGCTGCACCCCTGCTCGTCCGAGAAATAGGCGAGGTCGAGCGTGGGATGAAAGCAAAAATGCCGCGGCCCGATGGGCTCGCGAGGCTCGAGCTTGAACGGCGCGTTGGGGCTGAGGCGCCCGCTGGCCGGATCGAACCGGAACTGCGCGATGAAATTGGGGCCGGGGATGTTTTTCGGCGGCTCCAGGACGTTGTCGTTCTGCCGGGCGATGTGCGGCACGAAGGCGAAGCGGTTCGACGGGTCGGTCAGGATCGCGTGCGCTCCCGGCGCGGTGTTCTGCCGGTCGAGCGCCGGCCCGCTCACCGCACCATCTGCGTCCGAGCGGATGCACGGCCGCGTAGCGCACCCTGGTAGTAGGCCGACAGGAGGTATTTGCCGGTGCGGTCGGTGGCGAGATAGGTCGGCGGATGCTCGGTCGACGACGCGCCCCAGCGAGGTCAGCGCGCCGCTGGCCGAGTCGATGCGACAGCTCTCGATGGCCGGCGTACCTCGATAGCCGACATACAGCACGCGCCGGTCCGGGCTCACCGCGAAGACCGACGGCGCGCCGGCGGCCGGCGTCTCGGCCACTGGGCACCAGCTTGCCGGCGCCGGCGTCGATACCGAAGCTCACGATCTTGTCGTCGTCCTGCAGGCCAACGTACAGCACGTCTGGCATTGTCGTTCCCTCCCGTGTCGGGTCTCTGGATGGTATTGTCGCTCGTCGGAGGCCGACGGTCGAGGTCGTGCGCGCGGCAGGCCGTCGCGGGGCTGGGGCCCCGCCGGCCGAGGCGCGCTTGGAGAGGCGCAGTCCCCAAGGAGCTCGCGAATGACGAATGGATCGGTGTTGTATCACCGGCACGACAGCATCGTGACACTCACCCTCAACCGGCCCGAGACCCTGAACGCCATGAACGAGGCGATGATGGGCGAGATGGAGCGCATCCTCATCGAGCTCGAGGCCGACACCGCGGTGAGAGCGGTAGTCCTCACCGGTGCTGGACGGGCGTTCTCGTCCGGCGGCGATCAGAAGCGTAGCGGCGAGAGCCCGCCGTCGTTCTTCGAGGGCGATCTCGGGGAGCGCTCATCGAGCGCCTGAACCGCTGTGTCCTTCGCATGCAGCGGCTCCAGAAACCCATTGTCGGCAGCATCAACGGCGTAGCCGCGGGAGCCGGCTTGAACATCGCCCTGGCCACCGATCTGCGGATCGCGGCCGACACGGCGCGTTTTGGTGAGGTCTTCGCGCGCGTGGGTCTCGTGCCGGACGGCGGGGGACCTACTTCCTCCCGCGCCTGGTCGGCACGGCCAAGGCCATGGAGATGATCCTGCTCGCCGACATCATCGACGCGCAGGAGGCATTGCGGATCGGCCTCGTGAGCCGCGTGGTCCCCGCGGAGCAGCTCGAGCACGAGACGCTGAAGCTCGCCGAGCGGCTGGCCCAGGGGCCGACCGTGGCGTACGGGCTGGCCAAGACAGGTCTCTACCAGGGACTCGGGATGTCGCTCGAGGACGTCCTGAACATGGAGGCGCGCAACCAAGCGATGGCCGCCCGCACCCCGGACCGCGCAGAAGGCGTAGCCGCCTTCCGCGAAAAGCGGCCGCCGCGCTTCACGGGGCGTGCAGGGTGCAGTCCTGCCCGATGAGAGCGACAATCCGACAGCGTCCATCGACCGGAGGATCACATGACTGACCGGCTCATCTCCTGCGACGATCACATGGATCTCAGCCAACTGCCCGCGGATCTGTGGACCACGCGGCTGCCCGCGTCGCTGCTCGACCGCGCGCCGCATGTCGAGGAGCGCGACGGACAGGCGGTCTGGGTGTGCGACGGAAAGGTGTGGGGCCGGTGGGACGGCAAGCCGCCGGCGACGGGCTCCGCGCGGCCGATCAAGGCGCTCTACAACGCGTTCGACCGCGCCGGCATCCACGACCCGAGCGCGCGCCGCCCGGCCGTCGCCGAGCTGCGTCTCGCCGACATGGACCGCGACGGCGTCGCGACGCAGGTGATCTTCGGGCCGATCTTCCAGATCTCGACCGACGATCCCGTGCTACGCGCCGCCTGCTATCGCGTCTACAACGACTGGCTGCTCGACTTCTGCAAGGCGGCGCCCGACCGGCTCATCGGCCTGCCGATGCTGCCGGAGACGCCCGAGGGCGCGCTCGCCGAGCTCGAGCGGGTGAGGGCGAAGGGCGGCGTGCGCCAGGTGAATCTCATGATCGCCAACGTCAACCCCAAGCTCGACGACCCGGCCTGGGAGCCGCTCTGGCAGGCGCTCGAGGAGAGCGGCATCATCCTCTCCTGGCACATCACGGTGTTCGTCGGCAAGCCGGGCGATCGCGTCGCCGGCAAGGCGGCGAGCGTCTTCGAGAACACCAAGTTCTTCCTGGCGAACTTCCTCGAGCCCTTCGTCGACCTCTTCGCCTGGGGCATCCTCGAGCGCCACCCGCGATTGCGCATGGTGATGGCCGAGGCCGGCACGGGATGGCTCCCCTGGCTCGTCGAGGAGCTCGACTACCGCCACTGGCGGCTCTGGGAGGCGAAGGAGTTCTGGGCCGACAAGGGCGGCAGCGCCCTCGTCACGAAGCCGAGCGAGCTCTTCAAGCGGCAGATCTACGCGACCTTCCAGGAAGACCACGTGGCGATGTCGCTCATTCCGTTCTTTGGCGATGGGCACCTGCTGTGGGCGTCGGACTATCCGCACCCCGACAGCGTCTGGCCCAACTCCCGAGACGCGATCGAGCGGCAGATGCGGCACCTGTCGCCGGAGATGCGCCGCAAGCTGACTCACGACAATGCGGCCGCGCTCTACGGGCTGGGAAGAGCATGAGCGGATCGGTCGATTGTCGTCATCGCTAGTTGGGACGGAGGCGGCCCATGTCAACATTCCTCAACACCGAGCAGGAGGCCCTGGCTCAGGAAATAGCCTCCCTGCTGATCGCGCGCGGCCAGACCGTTGCCGTCGCGGAGGCCACGACTGGAGGTCTAGTCTCGGCGGCGCTGCTCTGGGTGGCCGGCGCCTCGGGCTACTATAAAGGCGGCGGCGTGGTGTATACGCTGGACTCACGCGTCGCCCTGGCCGGCGCTGCCCCAGAGCTCTTCGCCAACTACCGAGGTACCACCGCCGAGATGATCAGCGCCATCGCCGAATCAATGCGCCAGCGCCTCAACGCTACCTGGTGCATCGCCGAGTCCGGCCTGGCCGGCCCAACGACTGGCAGGTCAGGGCTGCCACCCGGCCGCACGACAATCGGTGTTGCCGGGCCGGTGAGCCGTACCGGGGTCTTCCAGACGGGGCACGCCGACCGTGAGAAGAACATGGTCGAGTTCACAACCTTGAGCCTGCGCTTCTTGCGCGACGCGATTCGCGAGGCCGGCGCCTAGTAGCCTACTAGGGTTATTCGCTACTACGGTTTACGAATCTCTCGGCTGACGCTTTGCGAACCATTTTTTCCGCCCCAGCCGGGGATAAATGCCGACTGCACGCCGGCCCGGCCGCCCGCTGCGATAACGAGAAAGTCCGCTGGGGCTCCAACGAGCGGAACCAGTGTCTTCTCATCGTCCGGGGTGATGCCCCCGGTTTGATGTTGGCGCGCTTGATCTCGGCCGCACTGGCCTTCAGAATGCTCGAAGCAATAGCGCTGGACGTCCTCGCGCGACCAGCCGCCGTTGCGCATGGTCTCCATGTGCTCGCCCGCGAACACCAGTGCATATTGCGGCTGCCGTGCCGTGCCCGCAGAGATCCGCATCTGGGCGCAGGCGGTTTCAAGGATTCCTTCGGGCGTGGCGCTCAGCTGGTTCGAATACTGATGGGGAGCAAGGGCCGCGAATATCGTTACGACGTTTTGTTCAGGACGGAAACCTCGGGTCGTGTGAAACGCGGGCCATGGGCTTTGCGCCTCATTTTCCGCGATGCAGTAGGTGTACTTGCCGCCATGGCCGAGACAGCTGCGGTCGAGCTCGCCGGGGAGGCGTGCCGATCACATTGCGCATGACCAGCCGTACCGCACGCCCGATCGTTGCGTTCGCGCGCCAGCCCGGGCCGAACAGATTGTCGCCGCAGTTGATGTCGAGACGGCGAGCGATAGGACCGTTCACCACCATGAAAACCGGCGGAGCCGCCGGTGCTGGTCGCAGGCCCGTGATAGCTATAGAGCGGATCGGCGAGCGCTTCGACGGCCGCAACGACAACCGGCATGTACTCGGCCTTGCAGCCGGCCATGACGGCATTGATCGCGACTTTTTCGGCGGTGATGGAAACTTGTCGGTTCTCGATGAAGGCGATCTGTCGTTGGGGATCGAGCCCGGCTGCGTTCAGCATGGCCTCGATACGGTCAGCGGTCGGCGGGATAACCGGCAGACCATCCGTCCAGCCGTTGGTGAAGCAAAGCTCAATAGCGTCGGAGAGATCCTGCACCGTATGCCGCCGCGATTGAAGCTCCATTGTGTGGCCCTGAGACTCGCTCGACGAGCCGCGATCAGGCTCGCCGTGGGGCGCGGAGCACCCGGCCGGGAAGGGCGCCGGTGTGCTGTCCGTGATCGAGCACGGGCTCGCCGCCCACGATCACGTGCTCCACGCCCTCCGCGCGCTGCACCCGGCGAGGCGAGCCGCTCGGGCCGTCGCGCGTGATCTCGTCCTCCGTGATGTTGATCCGAGCCAGATCGAAGACCACGAGGTCGGCCACCATGCCCTCGCGCACGAGGCCGCGGTCATTCAAGCCCATGATGCGCGCGGGCTGGAAGGTGAAGCGGCGGATCGCGTCCTCGAGGGTGAGGAGCTGCCGCTCGCGCACCCACTCGCCGAGCACGTAGCTCGACTCGCCGGCGGTGCAGAAGTTCGTGTTGAGATGCGCGCCGGCGTCGGTCTGCGACGGGATGGCGTGGCCCGTCTTCACGTAGTCCGCCAGCTCGACGTCGACCGCCGGTGGGCGCGACTGGAGGAGGAACTCGGTCTCCAGCCGCTCTTCGACGGCCAGGTCCAGTATCGCGTCGGCGACGTGCTTGCCCGACGTCTGGGCGAGATCGGCGATCGAGCGTCCCTCGAGGCGCGGTTCCTGGCGAGCGCGACCTTGCTGACGGTGATCGCGTCCCACTTGATGAGCCGCCCGAGCACGCCGGGCCGGCGGCGCTGCCGCTGCGTGGCCGCCTGGCGCAGCTCTGCGCGCTTGCCGGGATCGGCGAGATACGCCACGCGCTCGTCGAGCGGCATCGCCATGGCGACGTCCCACACGTCGAGATTGGCGAAGTAGGTCGTCCTCTTGAGCGTGAAGCGCGGGTTGAAGGGAATGACCCGGAGCAGATTGTAGAGCTGCGCCCCTGCCGCGCCGCCGCTTCCACGTAGCTCCGCGCGGCGGCGTCGAAGCCCAGGAAGAAGACGGGCCGGCCGCTGGCCTGCGCGACGTCGAGGAGATGCTGCTGATCCGCCTCGGTGGGCCGCCCAGCGCCCGGCGGCAGGATCTCTATGACGCCTCGGTTGAACTCGCCCAGCGTCCTGCCGAGCGCGATGCGCTCCTCGTCGGTCGCGAGTCGCGTCGGCACAGGTTGCCCCTGCGGCCCGGCGTGCGTCGGCGAATTGGTGGTGCTCCAGCCCCACGCGCCCTCCTCGAGCGCGGCGCGCAGCAGCGCTTGCATGGCCGCCATCTCGTCGGGCGTGGCCGCGCGGTCCCAGGCCGCGCCGTCCATGACGGAGAGGCGCAGCGGGTTGTGGCCGACGAGGGGCATCATGTTGACGCCGAGCCCAATGTCGATGGCCTTCAGGAACTCGTCGAAGCTCTGCCACGTCCAGGGCAGCACGGCGGCGAGCGAGCTCACCGGGAGGTCCTCGACGCAGCAGAAGGTGGCCAGCATCGTCTCCCGGTGCTCGGGGCGCAGCGGGGCGAGCGTCAGCCCGCAGTTGCCGGTGAGCACGGTCGTGACTCCATGCCAGATGGAGGACGTGCAGAGCCGGTCCCAGAAGGAGCTGGACGTCGTAGTGCGTGTGGAGATCGATGATCCCCGGAGCGACGAAGCGCCCCTCGGCGTCGATGGTCCTCCGCGCCGACCCGCGGATCCTGCCGATCTCCGCGATCCGCCCGTCCATGACGGCGACGTCCGCGCGATAGCGCGAGAAGCCCGACCCGTCCACGACCATCCCGTCCCTGATGATGAGGTCGTAAGGCATGACGTTCCCCCTCGTAGGCTCAGAGTCGCCGGGCGGAATTCTATCACCGCCGTCGACGCTGCGGAGATGGGCAGTTGCAGGGTCGGCGCCGGCGGGGCAGCCGGTAGATCGGACGCTCGAATGCGACCAGGGCCCGAGATGCCTCGCCACGGCGGCTGGCGACCGACGTCGAGTCACGGGTCAGTCGTCGATGTAGAGCCTGCGCCATCGCGTGGGCGCCCTCAGCCCTCCCCGGAGCACGACGAAGCGCCCATGCCCAGGTTGAGTCCAGAGCTAGATCGCTGACGACGCGCCCTCGAGGCATCAGATTAGAAGAGCGCGATGCCCATGCTCTGACGCTCAATGGTCCACGGCTGCCAAACGTCGGGCGGTCCTCCCAGACTCGGTGTGCATCAAACCAAGCCGAACCACGGACAACTCCTTTGAGACGAGTTTACGATGCTCCTGGCCAGTGGTATGACGGCGGTCGTGTGCTCGGCTACGATGGCCGCCCCGCAGAAAGCGGGGTCCTGGTTCTTTGGGGATGTGTATGTGCGCGGTCGCGACGGCTGTTCGTGAGGTGGTGGCGCTCGCGGGTGGTCATAGAGCCGCGATGACGAGCTGCGGCTTCTGCCATTTCACTGTCGGATCTCCGGCCTGCCAGATCGCACGAAAGGGCAGTCATCATGAGGATGCGCGACTTCACCGGCGTCGACCATCCATCGCGCTCGTCGTCCTGTGCGAGTCTCAAGCTTCTGACGATTCGTGAGAGCCGCCACGCGGGCTCGCACCCCCGCGCAGACGGTCCTACGACGCGCCTGCGCTCGCGGCTGGGGCACACCACGTGTCAGATCAAGGAGGACGGCACGGTCCGCTGCCTGGGGCTTCAGCTGTCTTCCGGGCAGCTCGGCGACGGCACCACGCTGACGCCGGTCGCGCCAGTCGCCGCCGTGGCGCGTCAGCGGGGTCAGTGGCGCAGTGGCCGCTGGCGGCGGGCGTCCGTTGCTTCACCTGCGCGTTGCTCGTCCGGACAGCACCGTTCGCTGCTGGGGGGACAACGGCGCGGGGCCAGCTCGGCGACGGCACCACGACCGCGCGGTCAGTTCCGCCGCCGTCACGGGGTTGAGCAATGCGGTAGTGCTGACCGCGGGGTCACAGCACGCGTGCGCCCTCATGGGCCGATGGAACCAGTCCGCTGCTGGGGCGCCAATGGCTCCGGCCAGCTCGGCAACGGGACGCTCGATCGAGCCAGCCCACTCCGGTCACCGTGACGGCCTGGTCAATGCCGTGGGACTCGCCGCAGGGGCGAACCATACCTGCGCCGCTCTGGCCGACGGCACCGCCCGTTGTTGGGGCGCCAACGGCTCCGGGCAGCTCGGCGATGGCAGCGTCTGTGACACGGACCACGCCGGTCGCCGTCCGTCGCCCTGAGCAACGGCGCCGGGATCACGGCACGAAACGTCCACACCTGCGCGCTACTCGCCAACGGCACCGTCCGCTGCTGGGGCTCCGAACAGCGCTGGCCAGCTCGGTACCGGCACCAGCATCTGCGCAGGCCTCGACGCCGGTCACGGTCAGCGGTTTGGCCAATGCCGTGAACGTCAGCGCCGGCAACTTGCACACGTGTGCGGTGCTGGCCAGCGGGGTCACAGGCTGCTGGGGCAACAATGGCTCCGGCCAGCTCGGTGACGGCACCGCCATTCTCCGGTCGAAGCCAGTCGCCGTCACCGGGATCAGCACCGCCGTGGCCGTTGCCGCCGGCACCGATCACAGCTGCGCAGTGGTGGCCGACGGCAGCGCGCGGCTGCTGGGGCTCGAACCTGTTCGCCCAGCTCGGCAACGGAACGACGGCGAGTGGCGTGATCACGCCTCAGCCCCAGCACCGTGGCCGGCGGCGGCGGCGGCATCATGGTTCGCGCCATCGCGGCCGGGTTCTCCCACAATTGTGTCGTCCGGGCCAGTGGCGGCCGTGTCGTGCTGGGGCTACAACATCTGGGGGCAGGTCGGAGACGGAGGTTCCACGTCGCGCTTGACGCCGTTCACCACCAGCGTCGCCAACGCGGTGGCGGTCGCGGCGGGCGACTTGCACTCGTGCGCGCTGACGGTGGGCAGTGGGGCTCGCTGCTGGGGCATCAACGACTCCGGACAACTCGGCGACGGCACCACCATCACCCGCCGCACCCCTAGTGACGGTGCCGCGGGGCTCACCAACGCGGTGGCACCTGGCCGGCGGGTTGAGACACACCTGCGCCCTGTTGGCCGACGGCAGCGTCCGTTGCTGGGGCAGCAATGGCGACGGCCGGCTCGGTGATGGCATCGATCGTCAGGCGGCTCACGCCGGTGAAGGTCATCGGGGTTGCCAACGCTGTAGCGATCGCGGCGGGATCGTTCCACACTTGTGCTCTCCTGGCCGGTGGCAGTGTCCGCTGCTGGGGGAACAATCGCCAGCGCGCAACTCGGGGACGGCACGACGATCGATTCCCTCACGCCGACGACGGTGAGCGGCCTCACCAATGCGGTCGCCATCGCCGGAGGGACGAATCACACGTGCGCCGTGCTGGCTGACGGCAGCGCCCGGTGCTGGGGCAACAACGGGTTCGGAGCCGTGGGCGACGGCACCGGGATCGACCGGCTGGCGCCGGTGCTCGTGAGCGGCTGTCCAACGCCGTCGCGATCGCAGGGAATTCCGGCTCAGGAACCCAGGATCCGAGCTGCGCGCTGGTCGCGAATGGTCAAGCTCGGTGCTGGGGCCGCAACGAGTACGGCCAGATCGGCGACGGCACGACCACGACACGGCTGAGCCCGACGACCGTGACCTTGCGGTCGAATTTCTTCATCACGACCTTGGGTGGCACCGTGCGGATCGCCACGGGGAACTCGCACGTGCTCGTCACAAGCCAACGGCGGCTTGCTGTGTTGGGGCAACAACGAGTCGAGGCCAGCTCGGCGACGGGACGACCACTGCTCGGCTCCGGCCGGCCTCGGCGTCGGTCCTGCACGCTGAACCTCGGTGCCGTCGATCACGTTCAACATCAACCCGCGCGTGACGCTCGAAGAGGACGTGCGCGAGGTGACCGTCAACGTCCTCGCGGCGTGCGACGCGGGCCGGAGCCCCAGCTCGAGGTCGCGCTCACGCAAGGGGCGGTATCCGGCCACGGAAGCGGCGTGTGCACGTGTGTCGGTGGCCTCGGTCATCCTATCCCGTGACCGTCTCGGCCTCCGGCGGCACGGCATTTCAGCCGGACCTGCCACGGTGGAGGCCGACGCGGTCATCGTCGAGGACGGCGCGGTGGTCGACACGCAGCACTGGGGGCGCGCGGTCGACGTGCTCGGCACGGATGGGAGCCTCGAGGGCAGCGCGAGTGGCATCGGAACCGGGAAGGACGACGCGAGCGTCCGCCTGACGGGACAGTTCACCGCAGAGGCGGCGATCTCGCTGGATCAGGCGAGGTTGACCGTCAGCGCGCTGTTGCTCGAGGCTGGCGGAGCGGGCGAGTTGGTCCGCGGGGCGGGGGGCGCCGTGCTGCTTCCCTGACGCTCGTCGCCCGGGCAGGGTCGACGCCCACCGCGGCGATCTACGAGACGGCGTCGGGGTCCAGCCGGTGGGTGCGCGTTGAGGTGAAGAACCGCGGAGTCTGGAGTTGACGTCCTGAGTACCTGCGTCACCGTGAGCCGCGCCACGGCGCCGGTCGGCCCGGCGCTATGCTCCGGCGGGGCAACGGCGCACAACGAGCCTGCGAACGCGGCTCCGTCTCGACGCCGGCGGAGACGAGGCGGTGGACCTCGACGTCACCGTACCGTGGCGATGCCTCGGGAGGCAGCTCAGGAAAGCCCCTGAGAACTCCACCGCGCAGGCATGAGCTGCGCGCCGGCCGGATCTGCGCGCAGATTTGCGTCGCCTCGTCGCCGCACGTGTCCGAGCATCGCTCGCACCGCCTCGAGGTCGTTGCTGCAGCCACGAGGGGATCTCCGCTGGCGACGCCGTGGTGCAGGGCGCGCGGCTTCACGGATGCGCAGGCGACGCCGATCAGGCGATTGGTGTCGCGATACGGGCGCCGGGCCTCGGCCGGCGCTCGGCCGAGTGTCGTCTGCCGTTCTGCCGATGGGCGGGGCGAAGGGCGCAACGAGACCAAACTCAGCGCGCGGGGCAGACCGATGAGTTCCATCCGAGAGCGCGGTATCGCAGTCTTGCGGGCGCGGTATGCGGATCTTGAGACGCGGGACTTTCTCCAGCGGGTGCGCTCTGCGCTCAATCGCCCGCACCGAGACAACCGGGAGATCAGCAACGCCATCAGGTCGCGCGTCCGCGGGCACGCCCGCACGCGTTCCGCGTTGTTCCCGGGCCGCATGCGGGCTGGCGCGAAGACGTCGTCGCTCATTTATGCGTACCTCATCACCCCGGACGGACTGCACGACACGCGAGGCCGTCGCAGGGTTCGTGCAACTCTGGTGGGACCTCGATTCACGGGGACTCACGAACTAGTCGTCGTGATGGTGGATGGCGCCGGGAACGAGACCCCGCTGAGCATGGCTGATTTGGCCCTCACGTACGACATGGTCCACGGATCGCCTCCTCCCCGCCAAGACGACGCGCCGGAGTCCGATGACGCAAACCGTCGATCCCCGCCGTCCAGATCTTCGTCCGAATGACGCAAGCCAGCCTGCGTATTTGAGTCGCGCGGCATTGACGCGCCGCGGCCGATGCATCAAGGTTCCGTAGGACTTGGCGAAAACGTGACGGTAAACTGAAACACGGGATTCGAATCCGAAGAAGTACGGCGCGGGGATACGAGGAGCGGCAGGCTGTCACCACGGAGAAGCCGATCAGAATCACAGCCAAGGACCAGCGCTCGTCGCCAGCGCGGTCATGACGCGTCCTCGCCGCGCACGGCGATCAGCGTGGGCCCCTCCACGAGAGGCCCGCGATGATGAGGGCGATGCCCACGAGCAACCCCGCGCCCTGTTTGTAGCCGAAGCCCGGCTGCCCTATACCGATCACGTCGGCGAGGGCGGAGACCAGCACCACGAGCACGCCGAGGTCCGAACACGAGCGGCGAATTAATCTGTCTCATTCGTCGGAAGGGGCGGTGCTCATCGGTGCGCCCGCGGGTACACCCGCGGCGCGAGCGCCTGAGCCGGTCCTGCTCATGCTCCACGGCGTCGAGGAGCGCTTCATAGAGCCAGCTCCGGCTCTCCTGCTCGTCGAGATCCATCTCGGCGGGGTGCCCGCGGGCCACGTCGAACTCGCGCAACGCCAGCACGAGCCCGCGGAGATGCCCCGCGATGCGCTCCAGGTCGCCCCCGAGGTCGATCGCGCGCGGCCGGCCGGATCGTCCGCGGGTCTCGTCAGCAGCACCACCTTCGCGCGGCGCCGGGCGCTCATGCACCCTTCCCGTTGACGAGGCGTGAAGCGCGTCCGGCGGTCCGCGGCGTCGTCCATGCGGTGTTCTATTTCGCGGTGCACGCACGTGTGCAGCAGGCTCGTGATCAAGTTCAGCTCGGTCACGAGCGCCGACTGGCTTCGGTCTCGTCGGGGAGCATGTCCTGCGCGGCGGCCATCACTTCGCCTCCGTGGCCGGCGCGCCGATGGTCACGGTGGCCTCCTACGCACTCATTGAGGCGTTCCTCCCTTTACGCATGTCACCGACGTGGGTGGGGAGGCTGAGCAGTACGCCATCTCGCCCGTACTTGTGTCGACGCGCCACGAGGCCAGACCGCTCTGGGCTACTCCCCGATCTGATAGCGCCCAGTCGCACTCTGTGACGAACTCTGGCTACTGAGCAAGAGCGCTCCGGAGATCAGTCCGGCAGCGATAACAATGGCGCCAGGGTAGTTCATGTGTACTCTCCTTCCGCAGGCATGGGCATGTTCTTCTTCATCCGAGCAGCTCCGTCATTGGGCCGAGCGGCGCGCCTGGCGCTCTCGCTTGTAGCGGAGGAGTTCATCGGCTTCGGCCTGATGGCGCCGTGGCTCCTCTTGGAGCCGGGCGATCTCCTGCTCCCGCTCCTCGTCTGTGAGGAAATCGATCGGCCGCAGCTCGTCCTGTTCGCCGTCCATCGCTTCTTCTCCTTTCACCCGAGCAACTCCGCTGTCTTCACCCTCAGCGCCTTCGCCAGCTTCTCAAGAACGGTCAGCGATGGGTCTTGGCGTGCCGTCTCGAGCCGCGCGACGTAGCCATGACTGATGCCGGCACGCTCGGCCAGTTGCTTCTGCGTGAGCCCGCGCCTTGCTCGTAGAGATTTGATCTTCATCGCGACTCGATCCACGGGCGCCATATTACTTATCGGTAAACTTGCTGTCAATACCCGTCAGGAACCGGCTCGCCGCCACCGCCTCGCGGTAGGTGGCGAACCCGCGCGACCCTCGACGCTGCCCGCCGTTCTAGCGGTCCGCGTGCGGTCCCCGTGGTGCCTCAGGCTGTACGAAGATCCTAGAGACCAAAGGGCTGGTCCAAGGACCTTTGGTCCACTAGACAGCTGTCCGCGGGCGAGTCCACCGTTACGAAGAGGGGGACTGGCGACGGTGTCCGGCCACGAACCCTCGGGAAGGAAGCGGGCGATCCGTGACAGGACGAGTCGGACTAGCGGCGAGCAAGACAGACCTAGCCCGCCGGATCGTCGTCACCCGGGCGTTGTGGTTTACGGACTGCACGCTGGCCTCGATCGGTGAGCGCCTCGGCATCTCACGCAAGACGGTCTCGCTCTTGGCGAAGCGGGCGGGCTTGCCGACACGCGCCACGGGTCTCAGGCGCGTGTCGCAATCCGGCGGAGGTGGAGCTGGCCGTCAAGCTCGTCCTGTCCCGCACGGCAGCAGGGCGCCGCACGGCCCGCGCCATCCGCGAGGGGCGAAACCTCGAGGGCCGGGTGGCGGAGATTCTCGCCGCGGCGAAGTAGCTCACCGCGCCACCCCGAGCACCGGGATCTCCGAATACCAGCCGTCCCCGTCGGGCACGAGGATGACCTCTTGCTGATGCCCGCACCATTCCACCCACGTCGCCACGCTCCGGGGTGCCACTGATGGACCTGGGCGCTGGCCGGATGTACCCGCTTGATCGGAATCACGCGCCCGCACGTCGGGCAGGGCCGCGTCGGGCAGAGCCTGGCCGTGCTCGTCGACCCAGCGGGGCGGGCTCATGCGTTCCTCAGCATCCCGGGAGTCTAGCGCAAGCCGGGCGGCATCGGTTCTCGGTTGAAAGTTGCTTGCCCGAGCGGCAGCCGTTTGCGGTAGACTCGCCCGGCCTCCCAGCGGGTCCTCTGGTTGACGCATGTGTCCCGCCCCCTGGCATCTGGCTTTGGACCCACCGAGCCTGATTGCATGCCCGTGTCTCGCTGCGGCGTGTTTAACGGAGTCGCGCAGAAGATGGCCACCGCGCCGTTCGGCACCTGCCCCGCCATGAAGATCCTCACGCCCACACCGTGCGGGTCCGCGCTGCTTCCCGGCAGAGCCGTCTGCCCGCGGCACGAGGGACGGACCCGGAGCGTCGGATGCCAAGGCGACGCGCGAGGCGCTCGCGGCGATCGCGTCGGGTGCTGGGCCTGGCCGCTCGCGGGGCTGCCCTACTGCCGGGCCCACGATCCGCAACGGAAGGAGCTGCGGCGGCAAGCGCGGCCGCGGGGGACGCCCAGGTCGCGCGGGTCCGGGCGAGCGTGAGTACGGCGAGCGCCGAGGTCCTCGGGCGCGTGCTCGATCTGCTGATCGTCGGGCGCAAAGTGAGGGCGGCCGACGTCGAGGCGGCGTTCGGGGAAGATCAGATGCGGACGGGCGGGCCGGTTCAATGAGCGAAGAGCCAGCCGCGCAAGGCCCACGCGGACCTTGGTCCACCACTTCGCGCGCGGGCACCCGGAGCGCCACCGGCCATGCTAGGATGCCGCCCCCATGCTCCCGCAGATCGTGTGCCTCTCGTGTGGGTATCACCGCACCTGGCCCACCCTGCTCGAGGCCCTCGCCGACGGTCGCCACCACGCTGAGCATCATCCGCCCGAGCCCGCGCTACCGGAGAGCCTCGAGCGCCGCTGTCCCTACTGCAAGAGCCAGCGGATCGGCCCCGTGGGCACAGTCACCGCTGGCGCCGGCAGGATCATCAAGGCTGAGCATCGGTGCGAGGTCTGCGGGACTGCCTTCTTCTTCGTACGAACGGCGCCGCCATTCTAATCACAGCCCCTACGGGACCCCTCGCCGCGGGCGAGGGAGAAGGCGGCGCGCCGGTCTGTCCTTGGCTGAGCGACGGGCGTTGAGTCACTCTTCTGTCAGGCCGTATTGCTGCATGCGCTCCTGAAGTTCCGTCGCACTGATCCCGAGCAGCCTGGCGGCCAGGGCTTTGTCACCATGGGCCTGCGCAAGCGCGTTGCGGATCATCGTGCGTTCTACGCCCGACAGGGGGTGTCTTGAGGCGTCTCATCCATCGCTGCTTCCCTCCAAGCCTTCCCAGGTCCGTGGGGACGAAGTTAGCCGCGGGCCGGTCACGTATGGCACCCTCGGCGCATGCCCAAGCCCAGCATCTTCCCCCGGAGCCGGAGCCGCGGAAAGGGCCCAAAGAAGATCCCGGCCCACGCCTGAGCAGGTGGCCAAGGTGGTCACGGTCTTGGTCGATGGCGAGCCGCGCGGCTGAGCTCTGTCCGGGTTCAGGAAGCGATCGCGTCGCTCTTCGCGGAACTGCCGGCCGGATATCCATGGCCGGGTTATCGTCGGCTCAGAGGCGTGCCCGCGGCTCCAGCGCGGGCTGCCGCGTTCGGGGCTGGGGGCGCGCGTGCTGGGGACGGGGGCGCAGGCGCCGGGGAGCGAGGGCGTGGAGGGCGTTCATGTTGACCACGATGTCGCGATGGGGCGCGGATCGGGTATCCTGAGGCGGCCCCGAGAGGCAGCGGCGACACCACGAAGTCCCAGGAGGTAGCGAGCGATGACCGAGACGGCACGGCTGGCGGTGTTTCACGGCACGGGCAGGCCATTCGAGATCCGCGAGTATCCGGTGCCGGATCCCGAGCCGGGGGCGATGCTGATCAAGATCGCGCTGGCGAATGTCTGCGGCTCCGACATGCATTACTGGCGCGGCGAGCAGGACTACGTGAAGATGGGCCGGCCGCTGCCGCTCAATACCGGCCACGAGCATGTCGGCACCGTCGCCAAGCTCGGCCAGGGCGTCACCGCGGACTCGATGGGGCAGCCGCTCACGATCGGCGACCGTGTGCTGTACCGCTACTTCTGTCCCTGCGGGCGCTGCAAGGCCTGCCTGCGCCGCCAGTACAAGTCGTGCCCCACCCGCCAGGCCAACTGGCTCGTCTCGTGCGAGGTGTGGCCCCACTTCCAGGGCGGCTTCGGCCAGTACTTCTACCTGCGCCCGAATCACGCCGTGTTCAAGATCGGGCCCGAGATCACCGACGAGATGGCGGCCGGCATCAACTGCGCATACACGCAGGTCTATGCGGGCTCGAGATCGCCCAGCTCCGCGCCGGGCAAACGGTGGTCGTGCAGGGCGCGGGCGGGCTCGGCGTCTACGCGTGTGCCGTGGCGCGGGAGATGGGCGCGAGCCAGGTCGTGGTCATCGACGGGCTCGACGAGCGGCTCGAGCTGGCGAAGCAGTTCGGCGCCACCGACGTCGTCGACATGCGCGCGCCACTCGACGCCCGCCGAACGGATCGCCGCCGTCAAGAAGCTCACCGATGATTGGGGCGGCGACGTGGTCCTCGAGCTGGTGGGCCATCCGGGCGTCGTCGACGAAGGGCTGCGCATGACCGCCCCGAGGGCACCTACCTCGAGATCGGCAATATCAATGTGGGGTGGAAGGCCGAGTTCGATCCGTCGTGGATCATCTTCGGCAACCGGCGGATCATCGGGCTCGCCCACTACGAGGCCGAGCATCTGCGCGGCGCGCTCGATCTCATGCGGCGCACGCTTGACCAAGTATCCATGGGGAGCGTGGTCTCCCACAAGTTCCCGCTCGAGCAGATCAACGAGGCCTTCATCCAGCAGGACAAGGGCCACGTCACGCGCGCGGCGATAGTCCCGAACTGAGCGCTGGAACTCCTCGAGAAACTAGCCGCCCTGACGCCACGGCCGCGGATCAATCTCGTTCTCTACCACGGGGTGCTGGCTCACCTGCGGCCCTCTGAGCTACGAGGTCCGGAGCGCGACGGTGGCGGTGGCGACGTAGCCGTCCCCGTCGCGCGCCATCGTCCACATCACGAGGGACTTGTCGGCGATCGGCCCCAGGAAGCGATCCGTGGCGTTCGTCGTGTCGCGGTTCGGGTGCCGATCGTACGGGGCGCGCGCGTAGACGGCGTTCGTGACCTCGTCGGGAAAATAGAGCTGGGTGGTGGCCGCCTTCGCGCCGACGCGAAGCTTCAGGTGCACGTGCGGGGTGCGGCCCGGGTACCAGCCCGGATAGATCGTTCGGAACCGGACGCCGCCGGCGGCGTCCGTGAGCTGCGTGCCCCGCAGAAACGTCTTGTCGTCCACCGGCTCGACGTGCCGCGGGGCGATGGCGGCGCCCTCGTAGCCGGAGTAGATGCCGAGCGCATCGCATTGCCAGACGTCCACGGCGGCTTTTGGGATCGGCGCGCAGGACGCGGAGGCCTCGAGCACGCGGAGAATGAGCTGTAGCGGCACGCCGGGCTTGCCCTCGGAGATGGCTTCGCGAATGCGAGCCTGGTCCAGGTAGAACGGGCCTTCGATCTGCTCCGGCGTCAGCGTGCACACTGGTTGCGCGAGCGCGCGTCGCCCCCACGCCGCGGCGACAGTGCCGAACGCGAGACTGCCGAGAACCCCCACCGCCGTTCGCCTGTTCATGTGTTCCTTTCGACGGCGCCACGCGGCGCCGCGTTTACCCCGGGCCCGGCCGTTTCAAAAGAATTCTGTGTCCAGGTGGCGATTGTTGGATCAACCACCAGGTCATACTCAACCCGCGGAACCAGCATATACCACCCCCATCGCCAGCGCGATCAGCCCTCGTCTCATCGGAGTCTCCCTCACGCGCCGCGGTCAAACGCGGGCGCTCTTGCGTGGATCGGTCGGCCGGGCGCTTCGAGTAAGTGTGCCCGCCAGCATCAGGGCGAGTCCAGCGATCACCAGACCAGCGATTCGCCTCGCCCTCATCAGCGCATTGACCCCTCCGGGTCCCCTGCGTACCATGCCGGCTATCGCTTGCACCCTCGAGGGAGGATAGGAGCACAAACCATGGCAAACAAGACGCTCGGAATACCGCGACGGCGCGGTGACCTTGAAGGGCTATCTGGCCGATGACGTGAGACCTGGCGCGCGGCCGGGCGTGGTGCTGTTCCCGGAAGCCTTCGGTATCGGCGATCACGTGATCGAGCGGGCGCGGCGGCTGGCCGCGCTGGGCTATGTAGCCCTGGCGGCCGATCCGTACGGAGAAGGCGTGGCAGGCGCAAAGACCTGCCCCGTGCGATCGAGCTCATGACCGCCGTGCGCCCGAGCGTCAGCCGCTGGCGTGCCCGCGCCAAGGCGGCGCTGGATGCCCTGTGCACTCAGCCCAGTGTGGACCGCGCCAAGCTCGCCGCCATCGGTTACTGCTTCGGCGGAAGCACGGCGCTCGAGCTCGGGCGGAGTGGCGCACCGCTGAGCGCCGTGGTGAGCTTCCACAGGGGCTCGAGGCGCCGAAGCCGGAAGATGCCAGAAACATCCGCGCCAAGGTGCTCGTCTGTCACGGCGCGAGCGACCCGCCGATTCCGCCCGAGCAAGTCGCCGCGTTCGAGGCGCAGATGCGGGACACCAGGTCGACTGGCAGCTCTGCGTCTACGGCGGCGCGGTGCACAGCTTCACGAACCCGGATGCCGACAAGCTTGGCAACCCGGCGCTCGCCTACAACGCGACCGCGGATCGGCGCTCCTGGGCCGCGATGCTCTCGCTGTTCGAGGAGGTGTTCGGCTCCGCGCTGACACCGGTGAAGCCCTATCCGCTATGACAGGAAGGGGTCTGACGATGTCGTGCCACCCGATCCCGGGACGTTCGAGCTTTACCTCGGCCGCCTAGCCATGGGCGCTCTCGCGATCTGGCCGAGCGAATGTGGCAGGAGACTTCGATTCGGTTCGCGACCATCCCAGTGCACGCCCGCGTCGACGCGCCCGAGGAGATCGCCGACGGTGTTCTGACCTTCAAAGGCATCGCCAGCGCCAACACTTTCGACACCGGGGACGGGCTCGTCATGCTCGATACCGGTGCGAAGCCCGGAAGCCGCCACCATCCATGCGGCCGTGCGCCGCTGGCGCCCGGAGCCACGGCTCGCCGCGGCGGTGTTCTCGCACCATCACGTGGACCACGTGTACTGGCACGATCCCGTTCGAGGCCGAGTCGGCGGAGAGAGGCTGGGCCCGGCCCGTCGTCTACGGCCACCGCGATGTCGCGCGAAACTTCGACCGCTACAAGAAGACGGTCGGCTGGAACACGGCCATCAACCGGCGGCAGTTCGCCCTGCCGCTCGAGCGCTGGCGCTTTCCCGAGGACTTCCGCTACCCCGACGTCACATACGAGCGTCGCCTGACCTTTCGCCAGGGCGGCCTGACTTTCGAGCTTCACCACGCCCGCGGCGAGACCGAGGACGCGACGTGGGCATGGGTACCAGAGCGCAAGATCCTTCATCCCGGAGATCTCTTCATCTGGGCTGTGCCCAATGCCGGCAACCCGCAGAAGGTGCAGCGCTATGCAGGGGAGTGGGCCGCGGGCCTGCGGGAGATGGCCGGCCTCGACGCCGAGGTTCTCACGGCCGGTCACGGTGTGCCGATCTTCGGTGCCGCCCGGGTCCGCCAGGCCCTGTCCGACACCGCCGAGCTCCTCGAGTCGCTCGGAGGCCCAGACCCTGGCCCTCATGAACGTGGGCGCGCCGCTCGACCGCGTGATCCACGAGGTCGAGGTGCCGGCTCACCTCGGCGACCAGCCCTACCTCCGCCCCATCTACGACCACCCGCAGTTTCTGGTCCGTAACATCTGGCGCCTTTACGGCGGCTGGTACGACGGTGAACCGGACCATCTCTTGCCCGCACCCCGTGCCGAGCAGGCTCGGGAGTGGATCACCTGGCCGGCGGTCTCGACCCGGTCCTGGCCCGGGCCGCCGAACTACGAGTCGCAGGGAACCTGCGTCTGGCCTGCCACCTCGTCGAGATGGCCGTGGTCGCCGCGCCCGCATCCCGCGCGGCCCATGAGCTCCGGGCCGAGATCCATGCGGCACGCGCGGCGCTCGAGCCCTCGTCGATGGGGCGCAATATCCTCAACCACGCTGCGCTCTCGAGCCGGGACGGCTGGCGCGATCTGGCTGGGCAGTGGTGAGTCGGGGAAGCGCTGCCTGCGGCTCCAGCGAAGGTGCCGCCTGCGGGCAAGTGGGTCTGACGGCCTGGGGTCGCGCGAGCGAGCATCAGCTCCTCCTCGGGGCTTGACTCTGGCTCCGGGGGCGCCATCTTAGCTCGGGACCAACAGGATCATGCAGACGACCCCACTCTGACAGGGAGGAAACCCATGGCCGAAGTCGACGGCGCAACCTTAGTGGCGAGGAGCCTCAAACGGCAGGGCGTCCAATTCATGTTCGGGATCGTCGGGTTTCCGGTGGGCCCGATCGCCACGGCCGCGCAGAAGGAAGGGATCACCTACGTCGGCATGCGCAACGAGCAGTCCGCCTCGTATGCCGCGCAGGCCGTTGGCTACATGACCGGGCGCCCCGGCGCCTGCCTCGTCGTGTCGGGCCCCGGCGTCGTCCATGCCCTCGCCGGCCTCGCCAACGCGCAGCAGAATGGCTGGCCGATGATCCTCATCGGCGGCGCTTCGGAATCCTGGCGCAACGGCATGGGGGCGTTCCAGGAAGAGCGCCAGGTGCTGATCGCGACGCCGTTCTGCAAGTTCGCGCATGCGGTCGAGCACGTCCACCGCATCCCGTTCTACGTCGAGATGGCGGTCAGGAACGCGATCTATGGCCGGCCCGGCGCGAGCTATCTCGACATGCCGGACGACATCATCACCGGAAAGGTCGACGAGCTGATCGTGGACGAGCCGGCGCGCTGCCCGGACCCGCCCCGCACCCAGGCCATGCCGGAGGATGTCGAACGCGCGCTGGACACGCTCCGGTCGGCCGAGCGGCCGCTCGTCATCATCGGCAAGGGCATGGCCTACGCGCGGGCCGAGGACGAGGTTCGCGCCTTCATCGAGCGCACCAAGCTGCCGTTCCTCGCCTCGCCGATGGGCAAGGGGTGATGCCCGACACCCATCCGCTGTCGGTCGGCGCGGCGCGCAGCCACGCGCTGCAGAATGCCGACGTCGTCTTCCTGATGGGCGCGCGGCTGAACTGGATCATGCACTTTCGGTCTGCCGCCGCGCTTCAACAAGAACGTGCGCATCATCCAGCTCGACATCGCCCCGGAGACGATCGGTCAGAACGCGCCGACCGAGGTCGGGTTGGTCGGCGACGGCAAGGCGATCGTCGGGCAGCTCAACAAGTCGCTCGAAAGCGCGAATGGGTCTATCCCGAAGGACGCGCCCTGGCATGCCGCGATTGCCGCAAAATCGGCGGCGAATGCGGCGCAGATCGCGCCCCAGCTCGCTGACGACGCGGCGCCCGCCAACTACTACCGCGCGCTGAAGGACGTCGCCGCCTGGGCGCCGGAGAACGCGATCATCATCGGCGAGGGCGCGAGCACGATGGATATCGGCCGCACCAGTTGTTCAATGCGAAGCCGCGGCACCGGCTCGATGCCGGCAGCTACGGCACGATGGGCATCGGCATGGGCTTCGTCATCGCCGCCGCGGTGGTGCATCCCGACAAGCCGATCATCTCGGTCTCGGGCGACTCGGCGATCGGGTTCTCCGGCATGGAGATGGAGACGGTCTGCCGCTATCAGCTGCCGGTCAAGATCGTCGTGTTCAACAACGGCGGCATCGGCCCGGGGCACGCGGAACATCCGGACAACCCGCTCCAGAACATGAGGCCGAACGCGCTGATCTATGGCGCCCGCTACGACAAGATGATGGAGGCCTTCGGCGGCAAGGGCTTCTTCATCGAGGAGCCCAATGACCTGAAGGGGGCCTTGCAGGAGGCGATGGACTTCCGCGGCCCGGCGCTCGTCAACGTCCGGATTTCCCAGGAGTCCGCTCGCAAGCCGCAAGAGTTCCGCTGGCACAGCTGATCCGCTGAGGCCTCACGGCCAGGGCCGCTCCGCACAGGGCGGCCCCTTTTCGATGATCAGTGCATCACCATCCCGCCGTCCACGGTCCAGGCCTGACCGGTGATGTGGTCGCTCTGCTCGGAGGCGAGGAAGACGGCCAGCCGCGCGATGTCGTCAGGACGGCCGACCCGGCCGGTGGGCGGGAGGGTGAGCACCGGGGCATGTGGGTCGCGCTCGGCGAGCGCGCGCTCACGCCGTGAGGTCGATTCGCGCCGGCTCGTGTCGACGCTGCCCGGGCAAATCGCGTTGACCGTGATGCCGTGAGACGCCAGCTCCTGGGCCAGGACCTGGGTGAGGCCGATCACGCCGAACTTCGACGCCGTGTAGGCGCCGCGCCGAGGCGTGCCACGCTTTCCCGAGGTCGACGCCATGTTGATGATCCGCCCGCTGCCCCGGAGCAACATCTGGGGAATCACGGCGCGGCTCATGAGGTAGACGCCCTTGAGATTGACGCCCAGGACAGCGTCCCAGGCCTCCTCCGGCACCTCCCAGAGGAGCCGGCGGTCGGCGCCATGGGGGCGGCCGCGTTGTTGACGAGCACGTCGAGGCGCCCGAATCGCCGGAGCGCGTCGGCCACCATGCGATCCACGTCGGGGGCGCGACTGACGTCGCCGACAAGCGTCAGGATACGGCGCCCGAGTCCTTCGATCTCGGTGGCCAGGCTCTCGAGGCCCTTCCAGCCGAGTCGAATTTCCTCGAGGCCCTCCTCGTTCTCGTTCCGAGTCCCACCCGACGCCACGTCGGTCGCGACGACGTCGGCTCCGGCCCGGGCAAACGCGACCGCGATCGCGCGGCCCATCCCGCGCGCCCGGGCGCAGCCCGTGATCAGGACCGTCTTGCCCTCGAATTCGCTCATATCGTCACTCCTCACGAAGGAAGGCCCGCGGCTGCGGGCTGGCCCCGAGTGTAGCCCATGAGGCGATCGCTATCGCCGCCCTCAGTACCGTCATCGTGCGGCCGCTGACAGGCTGGCTCGGTGACCGGCAATCGAAGCAGAGGATCGGCGCCATCGGGGTGCTACCTGGGCGCTCTCGGCCTCGTCGTGCTGGCGTACAGCGACGGCGCCCTCTGGCCCATCGTGGTCTTCGCCATCTTGTTCGCGTTCGGCGATGGCATCAACTCCGTGACGTGGGCGCTGGTCGGCGACTGCTTCGGTCGCAGCCATTTCGGCGCGATCCGGGGCTGGATCAGCATGTGCCAGAGCTTCGCCTCGATGCCCGCCGCCGTGCTCACCGGCTGGATCTACGACCAGACGCAGAGCTACGCCTACGCGCTGATCGGCTTCATCATCTGCTACGCCGTGGCCGGGCTCATCCTCTGGCGGCTTCCTCACCCCAAGCGACCAACGAGGCTCGCGGCCGGCGGATAGCGAGGACAAACGCTGTTAGCAAGCACACCGCCTTGACTACGGAGGATGCGGCGGTTAGGTTTCGAGCACGCTCGACCCCCTCGGACTGGAGGCGACGGCATGACAACTCGTCTGCGACGGTGGATGGTACCGCTGGTCGGTCTTCTGCTCGCTGCGCCTGTCGGCGCGGGCGCCTTCGATCTCCTTCGCAACGAGGAAGCGACGATCGCCGACATCCATGCGGCGCTCAGCGCGAGGACACTGACGTGTCGAGGGCTGGTCCAGATGTACCTCGACCGCATCGAGGCGTACGACAAGAAGGGGCCGGCCCTGAACGCGATCGTCGTGACCAACCCCGACGCGTTGAAGGTCGCCGACGCGCTCGACGCCAAGTTCGCGCAATCGGGTCCCGCCGGCCCGCTTCACTGCGTGCCGCTGATCGTGAAGGACAACTACGAGACGACGGACATGCCGACCTCGGCAGGGTCCCTGTCGCTGAAGGGCGTGATGTCGAAGACCGACGCCTTTCAGATCAAGAAGCTTCGGGAGGCGGGCGCCATCATGCTGGCGAAGAGCAACATGGCGGAGTTCGCCTTCGATCCGATGGAGACCGTGAACTCGCTGCTGCCCGGCTACACGCGCAATCCCTACGCGCTCGATCGCGTCACGGCCGGCTCGAGCGGCGGCACGGCCGCGGCGGTCGCCGCGAGCTTCGGCACCGTCGGCCTCGGCACCGACACGGGCAACTCCATCCGCGGGCCCTCGTCGCACACGAGCCTGGTGGGCATCCGCTCGACGATGGGCCTCACCAGCCGCGACGGCATCGTGCCGCTCTTCCTCGACAAGGACATCGGCGGACCCATGGCGCGGACCGTGGCGGATGCCGTGGCGATCTTCGACGTGATCGCCGGCTACGATCCGGCGGATCCGGTGACCGCGGCCAGTCAGGGGAAGCGGGCGGATAGCTACATGAAGTTCCTGGACAAGGACGGTGTGCGCGGCATGCGGCTCGGCGTCGTCCGACAGCTGTTCACCCCGCAGAACACCGATCCGGATGTGATGAAGCGCATGGAGCAGGCGCTCGCCGATCTTCGGCGGCTGGGCGCGCAGATCGCCGATCCCGTGAATATTCCCGAGATCGACACCATCCCGCCGGGCATGCTCTTCTGCTTCCGGTTCAAGTTCGACATCAACGACTACCTGCCCCGGCTCGCCCCCGGCGCGCAGGTCAAGACCCTGGAAGACATCATCAAGTCGGGGAAGTTCCATCCGTCGATCGAGAAGCGCCTGCTGGACCGTCAGGCGGAGCCGCCGCTGGCCGAGAACCCGCGCTGCGCGCAGGTATCCCAGAACATGCAGCGGATGCGCGAGGCCGTGCAGAAGGTGATGGACGACAACACGCTCGACGCGCTGGTCTATCCGACGTGGGCCTTTCCGCCGCGCATGATCGGTGACCTCAACACGCCCCACGGCAACAACAGCCCGCGCCTGTCGCCACCGACCGGGTTCCCCGCGATCACCGTTCCCATGGGCTTCGTGCGCGACGGCTTGCCGGTGGGGCTCCAGGTTCTGGGCCGCGCGTGGAGCGAGCCGACGTTGATCAGGATCGTGTACGGCTACGAGCAGGCGACCCGGCACCGCCGCCCGCCCGCCAGCACCCCGCCGCTCCCGGCGCGTCCCTGAGGCGTTCGGCAAAATCGTCCAGACCGAGTGATCACGAGAGGGGACACACGATGGAGATCGACAAGGCCGCAGCGAGCGAATACGACTTCAGCGCCGCGCGCGCCGCCATGCAACGCTATGTCGACCAGGATCTGCTCGCCGGCATCTCGCACGCGGTGCTGCGCGGACGCACGCTGGTCGAGGTGGGTTGCGCCGGCTGGGCCGATCGCGAGCAGCGCATCCCGCTTGCCACCGAGCACCTGTTTCGCATCTTCTCCAGCACCAAGCTCGTCACCTCGTGCGCGGCGCTGCTGCTGTGGGAGGAGGGCCGCTTCGCTCGACGACCCGATCGAGCGCTACCTGCCGCATCTCGGCCGGCGCCGCGATGCCAAGCCCGGCGCCACGCCTCGACGACACCGAGCCGGCGCGCAGCCCCGATCACCATCCGCCACCTGATGAGCACAGTTCCGGGCTTGAGCAGATTTCCGCTCGACCCCGGCGCTGATCTTCAACGCCTACGCCGAGCGCGGGTGCGCGACCACGGCATCCCGCTCGCCGGGCATGGTCGACGCGCCCTGGCTGACCTGCCGCTGGTCTTCACGGCACGGCCTGGGAATACTCGATGGCCACCCGACGTGCTCGGCAAAGCATGGTCGAGGGTCCTCAACGGCCAAGCGGCTCGACACTTTCTTCCACGGAGCGCATCTTCGGCCCGCTCTCTGGCTGGAAGACACCTCGTTCGTGGTGCCCGCCGCCCAGGTGCTGCCGGCTGGTGGCGTGCTATCTCGGGGCCGACCCACCATTACGATGAAGCCCGGCCTCACGCGCAGCGACGATATCACCCCGGCGCTACCTGCAGCCCATCCGCGCCTGTCGGGTGGCGGCGGGCTGAATATCGAAACCTACCCGACGTGGTGAGCCTCGTACGCAGCCTGCGCCCGGCAGGCCCACGCTGCTGAAGCCGGGCGCGATCGAGCTGATGATGCAAAACCAGCCTGCCAACGTCTGGGTGCAGTTCCTGGACACGGGCGTGAGCACGAGCCTCGGCCACGGGCTCGCCGGCGCGGTGGCGGTGTCGCCGGTGGCGAACAGTCCTGCGGCGCAAGTGGGCGAGGTCGCTGGGGCGTCGCCGGCACGCAATGGTGGATCTCGCCGCGCAGCGGCATCGCGGTGCTGATGATGGCGCAGCGGCAGATGGCCTTCTGGCACCCGTTCTCGCTCGAGTTCAAGCGCCTCGCCTACCAGGTGATGGGCCGGGGGTGAAAGGCATGACGCCGCGCAGCGATGACCTCTTGCCGACGCGCCGCGCTGCTGGCCTCGGCCGGCCTGGTCGCCGCTTGCGCCAGCCCGGCGCCGGCGTCGCCGTTCGACGCATGGGCCGACGCCTTCGCCCCTGACTGGGTGCGCCTGTCGCCGGAACGGGCTACGTTCAGCTAGTTCCTGCCGGCGGCCGAGCGGGGCGCGCTCGAGCGCGAACTGGCGTCGCGCTCCGACTCGCGAAGGGAGCGCACGCTGGCGCTGGCGCGGTGCGGCCTCGGGCAGCCGCCTATAGCATCCCGCTGACAGCCGAACTGGGCGCGTCGGCGCGCCGTGCGGCTCGTGTCCGTTGTACCTGCGGCTACGGCGGGGCTGCCGGCTCCAGCTGCGCGTGCGGGGTTGCGGCCTGACGGGCCGGGCATCGGCAACTGCCTTCTCAATCGCTGCAAGGGGTAGCCCGTGGCGCCTGGGCTCCTGCACCCTGTGCGCGTGGGCGTGACGGTCACCAAGGTGGCTCAGTCCGGGCGACCCCGACTGGCTCCGTCGGGTGACCGCTGGCTGCGCTCCAGCGCTACGCTGTCCAGTAGATCGTTCAGCGTTCAGGTAAACATTACTGGCCCTCAGAGAGCAGCTCGTTCGGCTCGTGCGCTTCCCTTCCTCCAAAACACCGCTTTCGAGGACTTCGGCCGCCTCGCCTTTCCTTGTCCCTCGAAGGCATGGGAATTGCTCGTGAGGGGAGCTTCCACCACTCGCGTAGCGTAGAGAGGGATGCAGCGAACCGCTCGGAGATGAGGGAGAAAGCATGACGCGCTTGATAAGCCTCACGGTCGTGATTTCAGTCCTCTGCGCCCTCTATTCGCCTGCTCTGGCCGCGGACCCTGCTGAGCAACTCAAGGCCGCAATGGTTCGCGTGATGGAGGCGCTCCAGGAATCCGATCCCGCGCGAGCCCGGGAGGCTCGAGGAACGCCTGGATCAAATTCGGGAGGTCTTGATGGAGACCTTCGACTGGCAGGAAGCCAGCCGACTGATCCTGTGGCGGCACTGGGGACGGCTTACCCAGGACGAACGCGACGAGTTCACGGCGGTCTTTTCGGATGTCACCGTGCGTTCCTACCTCCGCATGATCCAGACCTACCGAGGCGAGGAGATCGCGCTGGTGCTCCTCGACGAGGCCATCGATGGAGAACGTGCTGCGGTCCGGACGAAGCTTGTCTCGAAGAAAACGTCGTCCCGATCACGTATCGGTTCATCGGGCGCGAAGCATGTGGAAGGTCTACGACATCGCGATCGACGGCATCAGCCTCCTGTCGAGTTCGCAATCGCAGATCGGTCGCCTGACCCAGCACGTCGGCTACGGCGGGATGATGAAGCTGCTGAAGCTGAAGCCAGAGCCAGCTTGTCATGGAACAAAGCCCGCAGAGCGCGAAGATCGGCCGGGTCGACCCGAGCCCAGCGAGCCCATGACCGCGGCCTCATCCGCGGAGGCGGCCGGCGTTGGGTGGCATTCAAGGGGCAGGGGCATGTGTCATTCGAGGATCTTCGGCGCCTTGATGCTCGCCTCCGTGGCGACGGTGACGATGCCGCCGTATGCCTCGTGCCAGATCATCATCGATGACAAGGCGGAGCGCAACACGCGGCAGGCCGAGAACGAGGCGAGGAAGCCGGCTCGGGAGGCGAAGACGGCGATCAGCGACTCGTGGCTGACGGCAAGGATCAAGATCGATCTTTTCGCCGACGAGCGGATCAAGTTCCGACAGATCAGTGTGAGACGGTCAACGGAACCGTCAGGCTGCGCGGTACGGTGGATTCGGAAGAGGCGAGGGCGGCGTCCATCTCCGTCGCGAGTCGGGTCGACGGCGTCAGGAGGGTGAAAGTGACCTCAAGTGGTGCGCCCGGGGAGCGGAAGACGGTCCACGCTACTGACCGGGAGATCACACAACAGGTGAAGGCCGGCCTATCGAGGGACGCCGACCTCAACACGGTCCATGCGCGCACCGATCACGGGGTCGTCACCCTCACAGGACAGGTTGCTGGCATCGGCGCCGGCAGCCGCGGGTCCGAGATCGCCGGTGGGGTGCCCGGTGTCCGTTCCGTCAAGAACGAGCTGACCTACGGGTCCCCCCACCGGCGACACCGACCGGTCAGTCCTGGGCGCGCTCATCCTTTTCATGACCGGGAAGGCACCGGGTGCCGCTACGACTCGGTAAAGCGTTACCTTACCTACGCGGAACTCCCTTGCATTTGGTCAGGATCAATCGTCGCCCATTGACTGAGTGCGCCCACCGAAGGATCATCGTCAAGCGTTGAGGCCGTAGCCCCTCGGCTGGGCGCGGCCTGTGCCTGCGGCTGCAGCGGGAATCAATCTGAGAGGGCATTCATCCGAAGGAGGACTCCGTGGCCGCACACCTCGACGGCAAAGTCGCGTTGGTCACTGGTGGCGCCTCGGGCATCGGGAGAGCTACCGCGCTGGCGTTCATGCGCGAAGGCGCGCGGCTCATGATCGCGGATATCAACGAAGCCGGTGGTCGCGAGACCGTCGACCTGGTCGTCAAAGGTGGCGGGAAAGCCCTCTTCACCCAAGCCGACGTCACCCGAGGCCCCGTGGTGCAGGCGTTGGTGGCCAAGACCGTGGAGGCTTATGGACGGCTGGACTGTGCCTTCAATAACGCGGGCATTGGCAGCCCAGCCAGAACTCTGACCGGCGACTGCCCCGACGAGCACTGGCACCAGGTGCTGGCCATCAACCTGACTGGCGTGTGGCTCTGCATGAAGCACGAGATCCAGCAAATGCTGTCTCAGGGCGGAGGTGCCATTGTAAACACCGCTTCCGTGGCCGGCCTGGCGGGGCTCCGCTACGCATCCGCCTACGTGGCCAGCAAGCACGGCGTGGTGGGCATCACCAAGACCGCGGCGTTGGAGTATGCCCAGCGGGGAATCCGCGTGAACGCCGTGTGCCCTGGTTACATCGAGACGCCAATGACAGCCGCAGGCCGGAGCGATCCGGAGCGGATGGCTCAGATGATCGCCCAGGAGCCCATTGGTCGCGTGGGTCAGCCCGAGGAAGTGGCCGAGGCTGTGATCTGGCTGTGCTCGGGAGCCGCCTCGTTCGTAACCGGCCACACCATGACGGTCGACGGCGGCTTCATGGCCCAGTGAACGTCGGAAGCGCTTTCGACAGCGTCGAGCGCCCTCGGCGTCACGCCGGCGCGCTAGCGCGCGCTGAAAGCGAACCGCATGGCGTAGGACTTCGATCTCGGCGCTGTCGCCTGCATGCGCGCGAGCGTCACCGCCAGGCGAGGGCGACGACCTCGAGCGGTTCCGAGATCCCCTTCAGCGTCACGGGACGCGGGGCGGAGAGCGTGATCCCCGGCGGTGCGGACTCGACCGTGTCCCGGCTCGCCAGGATCTCGCCGGCCTCGGCGAGCGCCGCGATGCGGGCCGCGGCATGCACGCCCTTACCGCGGTACGCGCCATCGTGCCGCTGCGCCGGCGCGGCGTGAAGCCCGATGCGAACTTGCGGGGCGAAGCCCTGCTGCCGCCGGTGATCGAGGAGTGTTCGCTGAATGGCGACGCCGCACTCGATCGCGGGGCGGGCTGACGCGAAGGCCACGAAGAAGCCGTCGCCGGCGTGATCGACTTCCTCGCCGCCGTGGTTGGCGAAGAGGGCGCGGAGGGTCTGGTCGTGCCACCGAACGACATCCGTCCACGCCTCGTCGCCGATGCGCCTCGATCAGCTGAGTCGACCGCACGATGTCGGTGAACATGAACGTGCGGGTTTCCGCTCGCGGCACCTCCGGCTCGGCCGCGTGAGCCGGCGCCGCGCTGGCCTGCGCCTCCACCGCGCGCGCGACGTCGAGCACGGTGCCCAGACGCTCGAAAGCGAGGCGGGCCGCCGCCAGCTCGAGCGCTGCGGTCTCTGGATCGCCCGGCGGCCCGGTACACGGCGGCCAGCGCCATCCGGGCCCGCGCCGTCTCGTACGGAGCGTCCAGCTCCTGCCACCGGCGGCAGCCGGCGCGAAGGCTCCGCAGCGCTCCCGCCTCGTCGCCGGACTGCGAGCTGGACCTGGCCGCGCATGCACTGGGCGGCCGCGTCCAGCGCGGGAGTCCCGTACGCGGCGGCGATGGCCTCGAGCTCGTTGGCCGCGGCGCGTGGCCCCGTCGAGGTCGCCCGCGGCCAGCGCGATGTCCACCTGCGCGGGCAGGAGGTGGCTTCGGGCGAGCCGGTCGCGGGATTCGTCGGCGAGGGCGCTCCGGATCGCCGTGCGCGCGGCCTGCACCTTGCCCTCCGCCAGGCGGAGCAGCGACAAGCCGGGCTGCGGGTCGCGGCCCATCTCGTGCGCCTGCCTGAACGCCTCCTCGGCCGCCGTGAGTTCGCCCAGTCTGAGGCGGACCTCCCCGAGCTCGTAGAAGGCCTCGCCGGTCGCGCTCACGTCGTACGGGCGCAGCTCCTCGCAGGCGTTGGTGGCCTCGCGCGCGGCGTCCGCCAGCGCGCCTCGGAGTCGCAGGATGCCGGCCCGGGATACGCGGCACACGCCTGGGAACCCGAGGATGCCCTGGCGGTCGCACCAGTGGTGCGCGGCGTCCGTCCACTCGCTCGCGCGCCCGTAGTCGGCGAGCCGACGGCACACGTCGATCGCATTACAGAAGATGTCGCCGGTGGCGAGCGGTCCGAGGGTGCCGCTCACCGCGGTCATGGCGGCGTCCTCGAGGAGCGCCAGCCCCTCGGCTACCTCGCCCTTGGCGACCAGGAGCCGCCCCTGCTCCTGCAGCTCCAGGGCGGCCAGATCGCGGTCTCCCAAGCGCGTCGCTGAGTTCGTGCGCAGCGCGGGCGTGGGCGAGGGCCTCGTCCGGATCCTTGGCCATGAGCCCGCGCGCTCTCAGCAGGTGGCCGTACTCGATCGAGTCCTGCTCAGCGGCGAGCAACTGCTCGGCGCGCCTTATCCACCCGTTCGCCTGCGAGCCCTTTCCCTTGGCGAAGTGGTCGTGGCCCAGAAGGAGAGCCAAGTAACCGGCACGGCGCCGATCGCCGCGCTCGAGGTAGGCCGCGTGGGTGCGCTCATGCACCGCGATGCAGTCGTCGAGCCGACCGACCCACCACGCGGCCTGGGCCAGCAGCTCGAGATCTTCCGGCGGCAGGGGCTCGGCCGCATCGGCGTCGCGCATCTGCTCGAAGGCCTCGCGCCACGCGTGGCGCCGGAGCGCCTCGCGGCCGGCAGCGAGCCGGTCGTCCCCGCTGTTTCGCATCGGTTGTCCGCTGGATGATTCCGGTGGTTGAGTCACGCTGGACCGTCGACTGGATCGAACTATAGCACGCGGCATCTGAGCCAGCCGCGCTCGTCCCGAGCCGGCATTACCGAATGTGCATCTCGGCGACGGCCCAGGTGCGGTTGAAAGGACGCAGTACTTCCCGGCGCAGGCAGACGCAGCGGCTCAGGCTGCGCCCTGCCATTCAGGAGAAGGGAACATCGTGGTCTCGCGCCGGTTCACTACTCCGCTTCCTGCTGTTGGTCCTTCTCCCAGGGGTGATCACGCGGTCAGCGGCATGATGCGGTCGGCAAAGTGCTGCATGCGTTCGAGCGTCTGCTCCAGCGTATCGCCCTGGAGATTCACCATCATGTGGCGCACCCCCACGTCGGCGTAGCGCTTGATGTCATCGGCGATCTGCGGCGGCGTGCCGGTCAAGGGGCGACGCTGGCCATCGGGCAGGGTCATCGCCTGCTGGTCGGTGTACCAGTTCACGCTATAGGCAAAGTCCAGGAAGGACGGGTTGCGGCCGGCCTCCTGGGCATGCTGCTTGACACTGGCCGCGAAGTCGGCGAACCGTGCCGGTGTCCCCACCGGGAACTTTGGGTTGCTGCCGATGGGATACCAGGCGTCGGCGAGCCGTCCGGCACGGCGCAGCGCCACCGGGCTCTCGCCACCCACCCAGATGGGCGGATGCGGTTTCTGCAACGGCTTGGGCGCGAAGGCGACGTTGGCAAAACTGCAATACGTGCCGGCAAACGTCGGATTGTCGCTCGTCCACAGCTCCTTGAAGGCGCGAATATACTCGTCGCTGACGGCCCCGCGCTTGTCGTACGGGGGGCACCGATGGCCTCGAACTCCTCACGCATCCAGCCGACGCCGCAGCCGACGATGAGTCGGCCCTTGGAGAGCACGTCGATCGTCGCCAGGATTTTTGCCGTGAGGACGGGCGGACGGTGCGGCACCACCATGACCGACGTGAGCAGCCTGGCGGTGGACGTGACACCCGCCAGGAAGGTCAGGAGGGTCAGTTGCTCCATGCACTCGCCCGACGGGCTGCTCACGAACGAGCCGCTCTCATTGTAGGGGTACGTCGACGCAATATTCTTCGGGATGACCACGTGGTCGCTGACGCTGATGATGCCAAAGCCCAGATTCTCGCCCTGTTTCGCCAGCGTCGCCATGCTCTCCGGCGTCGCCATCGCGCCGCGTGTCGGCACACCAAAGCCAAACTCCATGGTTGGTCCTCCGTGCGCCGGGTCGAACCGGCGCCATCGTCGTCGCCTACTTCGGCAGCATCGCCACCAGCGGCTCGAGGTTCCTCGGATCGGGCTTGAGCGTGCCGGGCGGAACGCGCGTGATCAGCTCCACGACCTTGTCGTTGAACGGGGTGGGGATCCCGACCTGGCGCCCCTGCTCGGAGACGTAGCCGTTCAGGTACTCGACCTCGGTACGGCGACCGCGCATGACGTCCTGGAGCAGCGACGGCCGTCCGCCGGCGAGCTCCTTGGCCCGTTCCGCCATGTCGCGCTCGAGGTCGGCAAGGAGCCGCCCCTCGGCGCCGTCGACGAAGCGCTGGGCGATGATGCCCCAGATCGGTTCCACCTCGTGGCCCCGCGCGCGGCCGACCTGGATCGCCTCGGATGCCAGGTGGATGGCCACGCGGCGAACGCCGTCCCGGGTGCGGACCTCGGCCGACCCGAGGCCGGAGAGGCCGGCGAGGCCGTTGGCCATGCAGTTCACGGAGAGCTTCGACCAGCGCTCGCCCCAGAGGTTGGTCGTCGCCTTGGTGGGGGCCACGTCGCACATGATCTTGGCGATCCGCTCGGCCCGCTCCGTCAGCTTGCCGTCGTGCTCGCCGATCTTGAAGCCGATCTGGCTCCGGTCGGTGCGAATCGCGTGGCCCGGCTCGTACATGCCGGCGCCGATGGTGATCACGCAGCCCAGGCACCGCTCGCGCCCGGCCGCGGCGGCCACCCGCTCATCGTTGATGCCGTTCTGGAAGTCGACGATGACGCCGTCGGGCTTCCGGAGGTACTGCAGGCCGAGGGCGACCGCCCATTCCGTGTCGTAGGACTTCACGGCAATGAAGACGGCGTCGAAGGGCTCGGCCACCGACTGTAGCTCGCACAGTTGAAGCGCGCGCACCGGAATCAGGTGCTCGCCGCAGGTGCCCGAGAGTCGCAGCCCGACCTTCTTCATCGCCTCGACGTGGTCCGGCCACTGGTCGATCAACGTCACGTCATGACCGGCCTTGGTCAGGAGCCCGCCCACCACGCTGCCGATCGCCCCGACCCCGATGATGCCGATGCGCGTACCCATGAGACCCCTCCTCACCTGTTGTGTGCGCTTGCCGCTCAGAGGACCCGGTCCCGCTTCAACTTCTCGACGTCGTCCTTGCTCATGCCGAGCCAGTCGCCGAGCACGGTGGTGTTGTGCTCGCCCAGCAGGGGCGCCGGCGTGACGCGGGGCGGGGCGCCGTCGAACCGCACCGGGAAGGTCGGCATCTTCATCGGCCCGCGGGGGTGCTGCATCGTCTGCATGATGCCGCGCGTCTCGAAGCTCGGCTCGCCGAGCAGGTCTCCGGTGTCGAGCACCGCCCCCGCCGGCACGCCGGCGGCGCCGACGAGGCGCATCGCCTCGTGCTTGTCGTGCCGGCGGGTCCATTCCGAGATCACGGCGTCGACCTCGGCCTCGTGCTCGGCGCGTGTCTCGCGGGTGGCGAAGCGCGGATCGTCGAGGAGGTCCTCGCGGCCGAGCACCTTGAGCAGCCGCCGCCAGTGCTCCGGATTGTTGTTGCTGGTGAACAGGTAGACGTAGTCGTTGGGGCCGCCGGGCGCGCAGGGGTAGATGCCGACGGGCGAGATGCCGCCGGCCAGGGGCTTGGCGCCGTTGCGCATCGCCGGCTCGCTCGTGCGCGCGTGCTGGGCGAGCGCGCCGCGGATGTATTGCAGCATCGCGTCCTGCATCGCGATCTGGATCCGGCGGCCTCTGCCGGTGGTCTGGCGCTGATAGAGCGTGCTCAGGATCGAGATCGCGAGCAGCATGCCGGTGCCGGTGTCGCCGAGGGTCGGGCCCGGCTTGCAGGGGCGCCCCGCGCGCTCGCCGGTGATGCTCATCATGCCCCCGGAGGCCTGCGCGATCATGTCGAAGGCCAGGTTGTGCTCGTACGGGCTGCCCTCGCCGAAGCCCTTCACCTGGGCGTAGATCAGGCGCGGGTTGAGCGCGTGCAGCACCTCCCAGCCGAGACCCAGGCGCTCGATCGTGCCCGGCGCCATGTTCTCGACGAAGACGTCGGCGTGCTCGGCCATCTCCTTGACGAGCGCGATGCCGCGCTCGGTCTTGAGGTCGACCGTGACCGACTTCTTGTTGGCGTTGTAAATCATGAAGTAGTAGCCGTCGGCACCCGGTGCCGGTCCGGTGCCGATCGCGCGGCCGGGCTCGCCGCCCTTGGGGCTCTCGACCTTGACGACCTCGGCCCCGAGCATCGCGAGGACCTCGGTGCAGGAGGGGCCCGCCTCGAATTGCGACAGGTCGAGGACTCGGACGCCGGACAGGCACTCCGGTGCTACGGCGTTGTCATCCATCTCGTCGCTCCCTCTCTCGAAAGCAAGGTCAGATGGCACAGCTTGTTGGCGGGGCCCTGACCAGCGGTCGAAACCAACGCGGTGTCGAGGTGAACCCGCGCGATTATCGCAGCGGCGCGCGCCACGCACAACCACGCGCGGCCACGGTCCACGGTCGGCGCGAGCGCCGGGGTAGAGGGCAAGACGCTAGCGCAGACGTGGGCCCGCGTCCATCCCCAGGTACACGCGGCCGCCGATCGGGTACCACTCTGGCGCGAGCGTGACCGCCTGGGCGACGACGTGGAGGTCGCGCCAGCACTCGGCCAGGCGGCTCTCGCGCTGGAACGACGTGCTGCCGCCGTGCCGGTACATCAGATCCATCGCCTGGCGAGCGCTGTCGGTGGCGTAGACCGCGGCCAGCCGGCAACGGGCCCGTTGCTCGAGGGTGGTGTCCTCGCCGGCCGCGATGGTGTTCCAGAGCTCGGTGATCATCGCGCTGCGGTACGCGCGGCCGGCGTTCAGGATCGCGTCGGCCCGACCGACCGCCGTCCTGAACTTGAGGGTTCTCGCAGAGCCGACCGGTTCGGCCGCGCGGCGTCTTCTCGCCGGCCAGCTCGATCAGCGCGTCGATGCCGGCCCGGGCGATTCCGGTGATCACGGCGCTGTGGTGGGGCCCGACCCAGGCCTGGGCGGGCAACGCGTACGAGACCCCGGCCAGTGGCTCCACTGGTTGTCGAGCGGGACGCCGGCGTGGACCATCGTCCGCCGCTCCGGCAGGAAGACATCGTCGACCGTCCAGTCGAAGCTGCCGGTCGCACGTAGCCCGGACACGTCCCAGCTCCCCTCGACGATCTGTGCTTCCGAACGCGCGAAGACCCCGCGCCAGTAGACCGAGGTGCCATCCGGGCTGCGGCGCGGCTGGTCGCCGTCGAGAATCTGGAAGCTGCCCAGCATCCAGGCGCTTTCCTGGCAGCCGGTGCCGAAGGGCCAGCGGCCGGTGACCCGATATCCACCGTCGACGGGCACGGCCCGCCCGCCCCCTGCACGGCGGTGCCAGCGATGGCGGTGTCGGCCTCCGTGCCCGTAGATCTCATGGACGCCCTCGTCCGGCAGACCAAGCGTGACGAGCTGGGCGATGCTGGTTGTTGACAGAGATTCCAGCCGACCGCGCCGGCGCCCTCGGCCAGCAACTCGACCACGCGGAGGTACGTGAGCGGGTCGGTCTGCAGGCCGCCCAGTTCACGCGGCCTCACCAGCCGGTAGAAGCCGGCGGCATGGAACTGCTCGACCAGCGCTTTCGGCAGGCGCTGCTCGCGCTCGATCTCATCGCGATAGCCGCGGATGACCGACCGCAGAGCGGCGGCGGCCTGAACCAGGGGTTGAGCGTCGATATCGGCCGGCAAGCGCGTGTCTTCGGCAATCCGCGGCATCGCGTATCCTCTCAGATCGAGTGTGATTGAAGCAGCCGCTGCGGCGCATCGACGTCTCGTTCTTGAGCCGGATGTTCCGCTCCCGTAGCCGAGATGTCAAGGGGCCGGCGTCTAGCCTCGCCATCTTGAGCCCGGGAATCTGGCATTATGCGCGGGCGGCAAACGAGTTAGCTCTCTCAGAGCTGGTCTTGATGATTCACACGAAAGCTCGCTGAACGAGGGGAGGGCAGCGCGATGCGATTCGCCAACGGGACCGCCATGAATCTGGTGCGCCTCGGGTTGTTTTAACCGCCTGCGCGATATCTGCCAACGGTGCCCAAGCGGGGGAAGTGCGGACCACGTCGCTTCCGCCACCCGACTCGATAGAGATCAATCAGAGAACGTTCCATCAGGTGGACTGCCTATCACCGGACTCGGCAACCTATAATCGCGAGGTCGGCCTGATCCTGGACGACACGCGCTTCATGAGAAGACTGGAGAATCAATTTGAAATAGACTTCAATTCGAAGAGCCACGTGTACTGACTCTAGTGCTCGCCACGAAACGAGCCGCCGGAGGCGTCACGCTGGGGTTGCGGAGGCCCAGCGCTCAGCGAGGCGGTGTTCGATCTCGCGCGCCTCTGCGTGCGCGCCGAGGCCTTCGATCTCGCCGACCAGCGCCGCGAACTGGCGTGCGATGTGCCGCCCCTCCGTGGGCTGCCAGCCGAGCGCGGCGAGCGCCTTCTCGCACTGGATCGTGTGCTCGATGACGTGCGCGGCGAAGCGGTGCAGGCGGAAGCGGACATCGACGTCGTAGCGCGCCCAGATGGTGGGCCGGGTCATCAGGGCGGGGGCGACGTCGCCGGGCCGGCGGTTCGACTCCGCCCGCGCCTCGCCAGAGCCGCGCGAGCTCCTCGTCGATGCCCCCGTCGCGTCCATCTGCGCCGCCGTCGGCAGGCGGTGGTCGGCGATACGCACGGGATCGGAGTCGGCCCGCTCGAGCGCGTAGAGCGTCTGGAGCGCGTAGCGCCGCTCGACGACCCACATGTGCCGGAGGACTTCGCGCACCGGCCATTCCCCGCGCGCGGCACTCGGTCGATGAGGTCGGCGGGCAGGCCGACGAGGAGGCCGCGCAGGTCGCCGAACGCCCGCTGCGCGAACGAGGAGGATGCGCCGCGACTCGGGCAGCGAGCGACCGACGAGCCGCACGTGCACCTCCTGGGCATCCTCGATCGTCCGGTAGAGCGCGTAGCGGACGTCCATCATCTGGCCGCGGAACGACCACGGCCGCCCGAGCGCGTCCTCGTCGAGGGCGGCGACGCTCGAAAGCGCCGCATCGAACTCCGTCATGATGGACCTCCTCCCGGGCGACGGGTCGCGCCCCGGTTCATCGAGTCCGGCCAAGATTAGTATTTCAGATGGAACAGGACCCCGCTCAGATTCGGCGCTTGCACAACTCCCACCGGACTGTGCAAAAAGGACCCTCACGGCGAAAGCGAGGAACCGCTCGACAACCAACCGCCGGTCGGCCAGCGTCACGCCGCTCCGATCACGATGCGACATGCATGCACAGAACACCCAAGCACCGGAGGACACCATGAGAGGCGTCGTCTTTCTCGGAGATCGGAAGCTCGAGCTCAGGGAGTTCCCCGATCCGACACCAGGCCCCAGAGACGTGATCCTCGAGATCAAGGCGTCGGGCATGTGCGGCAGCGACCTGCACAACTATCGCGCCTCGGCGCAGCCGGCCGGGGCCGTGACCGGCGGCATCAAGCGGGAGGCCGGCATGATCGCCGGCCACGAGCCCTGCGGCATCGTCGCGGCGGTGGGCTCCGGCGTCACCGAGAAGGAGGCCCGGGTCGGCCAGCGCGTGATGGACCACCACTACGACGGCTGCGGCAACTGCAAGCACTGCCGGGCCGGCTGGACGCAGATGTGCCTCGAGGGCACGGTGGTCTACGGCTCGGGCGGGCACGGCGGACACGCCAAATACATGAAGGTGCCGGTGTCGACGCTGGTGCCGCTGCCGGACTCGCTCTCCTTCGTGACGGGCGCGGCGATCTCCTGCGGCACCGGCACGGCCTGGGGCGCGCTGAAGCGGCTCAATCTGCAGGGCGGCGAGACGATCGCCATCTTCGGCCAGGGCCCGGTGGGCTTGTCGGCGACGCAGCTTGCCGTCGCCATGGGCGCGCGCGTCATCGCCATCGACATCTCGCCCGAGCGGCGCAAGCTCGCCCAGGAGTTCGGCGCGCACGAGGTGATCGACGCCAAGTCGAACGACATGGTGGCGGCGATCCGCGACCTGACGCACGGCGAGGGCGCGCACAAGACGCTGGACGCCTCCTCGGCGCCGGAGGCCCGCGCCGCGGCGGTGCGCTCGGTGCGCTCGTGGGGCACGGCCTGCTTCGTCGGCGAGCGCGGCCAGGTGACGCTGGACGTGAGCCCGGATCTCTTGCGCCGGCAGGTGACGCTGGTCGGCTCCTGGACGTTCTCGAAGCAAGGCCAGGCCGAATGCGCCGAGTTCGTCGCCGACCGGAAGGTGGACGTGGAGAAGCTCTTCACGCACCGCTGGAAGCTCGAGCAGGCGGAGGAAGCCTACAAGCTCTTCGACACGCAGACGACGGGCAAGGCCGTCATCCTGCCGTCCTGAGGAGCTGGCTTGGCTACGTCGAGGTCCGGCCGCGACGCAGGGCCTGCCCGGCCAGCACGCCGGTGTGCCGGCCGCCGTCGACGACCACCTGGCCGTTGACGATCACGTAGTCGATGCCGATCGGGAACTGCTTGGGCTGGGTCCGCGTGGCCGGCGCCTTCACCGTCTTCGCGTCGAAGACGACGACGTCGGCCTTGAAGCCGTCCCGCAGCAGGCCGCGGTCGGGCAGCCCGAGGCGCTGCGCCGGGAACGACGTCATCTTGCGGATGGCGTCGGGGAGCGCCAGGAAGCGCTCCTCGCGGACGAACTCGGCGAGGATGATCGGGAAGCAGCCGTAGGTGCGCGGGCTCGGGTAGTCGCCGATCAGGAGCGCGTCGCTGCCCACCATCGACAGCGGGTGGCTCACGAACTTCGGCAGCGTGGCGAGGTTGCCGCCGGCGGAGACGTACGACACCTCCAGCGCCTCGTCCACGAGCAGGTCGCAGACGACGTCGACCGGGTCGCGATCGAGCATGTCGGCGACCTGCAGGATCGAGCGGCCCTCGAAGCGGTGGTTGGCGGGCTTGCGGAAGTTGGTGAGCCACATGTCGCCCCACGAGCTTGCGCCGCGGGCCCATGTCCTGCGCGGAGCCGGTCGCGCATCGGCTGGGATCGCGGAGCACGGCGGTCAGCCGCTCGGGGCCGCCGTCGTGCGCCCACTGGGGCAACGAGGATCGAGCAGCCGCGTGGACGAGAGGTTGTAGGGGTAGCTGTCGAAGGTGACGTCGAGGCCCGGCTCGCGCGCGTCCTCCACGAGGCCGAGCATGCGGCTGGCGCCGCCCGGCGACGTCGTCCGGTGGTAGAAGTGCGTGATGTGGACCGGGATGTCGCTGCCCCGGCCGATGTCGAGGGCCTCGCGGAAGGGATCGAGGAAGCGGTCGCCGAGGCTGTAGCGCACGTGCGTGTGGTAGATCCCGCCGAGCCGGGCCGCCTCGCGCGACAGCTCGGTGAGCTCGGCGGTGTCGGCGTAGCTCCCGGGCGGGTAGTCGAGGCCGGTCGACATCCCGAAGGCGCCCTCCTCCATCGCGGTGCGCGAGCAGCGCCTTCATGTTCGCCAGCTCGTCGCGCGTCGCGGGCCGGTCGTCCCAGCCGAGCGCGCCGATGCGCAGCGGCGAGTTGCCGACGATGTAGACGACGTTCACCGCCACGCGCTCGCGTGAACATGTCGAGGTACTGCTCGACGGTGGACCAGCGCCCGGGCAGCGGCGGGTTGCCGTCGAGGCCGGAGTTGATCTGCACGAACCGGAGGAAGTCGTCGTGCGAGTGGAACGGCGCGTACGAGTTGCCGTCGACGCCGATCAGCTCGGTGGTGATGCCCTGGCGGACCTTCGGCTCGTGCTGCGGCTCGGCGAGGATCACGAGCCCGGAGTGCGCGTGCATGTCGATGAAGCCGGGGCAGACCACGCGCCCGGTGGCGTCGATGACGCCGGCGGGCCTCGATGCCGCCGGTGTCGCCGCGCAGGATGCGCACGCGCTCGTTCTCGACCGCGACGGCGCCGTAGAAGCCCGGGTTGCCGGTGCCGTCGATGATGAGTCCTCCGCGGATGAGCAGGTCGAGCATCGCGGTCTCCCGTCAGGCAAGCGTCCTGCGAGTGGGCTTCTCGGGTCGCGTGCCTGGCCGGGCATGGCGAGAGGATATGCAGACCGGTCCCATTGGTCAACACGGTCTCCCGGACGAGGTCCCCGAGGGCTCGCATCCACGCTCCGGCCCTCGCTCGCCTCCGACTGGTGCCTCATCGGCCACGGGCGTATTTGACCTTGAAGCCGCCTCGAGCGCTATTCCATAATTGCGCGATCCCGACCGCACCCCAAGGAGGCTCCATGGCCCGCATCCTCTCGTCACCAGAGATCAGATCGCCGAGAAAGAACAGGCCGCGTATGACGCGTTCATGGTGAGCCGGGCGAACCGGCCCAACATCGGCCCGTACTCGCTCCTGCTGCACATGCCCGAGATGGCGCAACGGCTCGAAGCCCTCGGACCTACATCCGTGACGAGGCCAGCCTGCCGCAGAAGCTCCAGGAGCTGGTCATGATCTCCGTGGCCAGCGAAATGGGCTGTGCCTTCATCTGGTACGCTCACGCCGCGGCGGCGCGGCAAGCCGGAGTGCGAGGCGACGTCGTCGACAATATTCGCGAGAGGCGCACGCTTACCAATCTGGATCCCGAGGAGCAAACCGTGGTGGACTTCACCCGCGAGCTCCTCCAGAACCGCAAGGTCAGCCGACCGACATTCGATGCCGCCACCGCCCGATTCGGGCAGCGTGGCACCATGACGTTGACGAATCTGATCTCCTGCTACGCGGTGCTGGCGTACAACATGAACACGTACGAGCTGGAGGCCCCGACGCATCCGACGGAAAAGGCCCTACCGATGTAGCGAGGGCGCGCCGGGTCGGCGAGGCAAGAAGGCGGTCAAGAGACCCAGAAGCAGGAGAAAAGGGCACACGCGGTAGACGGTGGTGATGCTGGTAAGGTCAGCCAGCTTGCCGAGGGCGGCGGCGCCCAGGCCCCCCAGACCGAACGAGAAGCCGTAGAACATCCCCGCGGCCAGACCCACCCGGCCCGGCAGCAGCTCTTGCGCATAGACCAGGATGGCGGAGAAGGCCGAGGCCATGATCATGGCGATGAGCACGGCCAGAATGCCGGTCCAGAACAAGTTGGCGTGAGGGAGGAGCAGAGCGAAGGGCAAGGCCCCCAGGATCGAGAACCACATGACGGGGATGCGTCCCACGCGGTCACCGACCGCTCCGCCGGCAAGGGTGCCGGCCACGATGCCGACGAGGAAGGCGAACAGATAGAACTGCGCCGTCTGCACTGGCAGGTGGAACTTGTCGATCAGATAGAAGGTGTAGTACGAGCCCAGGCTGGCGCTGTAGACGTTCTTGGAGAAGAGCAGGGCCACGAGGATGGCCACCGCCTGGATGACCTTCCGGCGTGGCAGCGTGCTCTGGCGTGGCGCCGTGGCGGACACCACGGCGGCTGCCGGGTGCGCGGGCCCGGTCGCGCGGGCGTGCGGTTGCGCGCGTACCAGCCGCCGACCTGCAGCAGCACGACGATGGCGATCAGCGCCGCACCCGAGAACCACGCAATGCTCGACTGCCCGTGTGGGACGACGACGAATGCGGCGAGCAATGGGCCCGAGGCCGAGCCAACGTTCCCGCCGACCTGGAACAGGGACTGGGCGAGCCCATAGCGTCCGCCGGCCGCCATGCGCGCCACGCGGGAGGCTTCGGGATGGAAGATCGACGAGCCCATCCCGATCAACATGGCGGCGAGCAGGATCGCGGGATACGCCGAGGCACGGGACATCAACAGGAGGCCGACCAGGGTGAGGCTGATGCCGGCCGTCAGGAATACGGTCGTGGGTGGCGGTCGGTGTAGAGGCCGACCAGGGGTTGCAGCATGGAGGCCGTGCACTGGAAGGCCAGGGTGATCAGACCGACCTGGCTGAAGCTCAGGCCGTAGGAGCTCTTGAGGATGGGATAGAGCGCGGGCACCAGCGACTGCATCATGTCGTTGAGCAAATGGCAGAAGCTCAGCGACGAGGATGACCGAGAAGGTGGTGCTGATGGCGTGTGTGGCCGCCCGTGACGACACGGCCGTGGCCGCGTGTGTCGCTCCCGAAGCGAGTGACCTGTCGCTCATCGCCATAGGATAGCAGCAGTCGGGCGAGGCGGTGACGTGGAAACCGGCATGGGAAGGGAACCCGTTCGCCCGGACAGGCGAGCACATCGAGATCGAACACGCGGCACGGCGACCTGAGACGGGGCCTACCCTCGCGTCACATCGTTCTCCACTCGTACCGCTCCCGCATCTACCTCCGGATCGACCATCACCGCCTGATCGACCGGGCTCAAGTCGTTTCCCACCAGTCGAACCCTAGCCGTGCCGCGGCCGCTGAGCCGCACCAATGTCTTCGTTCCGGCGCGGCGACGGAGGCCGGAAAGTGTGCCATCCCGGACCGAGCGTAACCAGATCACCGGTCCACCGTCTGCCGACGGTGTCGCCGAAATCGCTCGCAAGTCGGACTGGCGCACATCGTCGAGGACGAGCGCGGGCCGCGCGTCCGGCTGCTCGACCGTCAGGTCGAGCTGCTCTGCTCTCAGGCCATTGACGTGTCTGCAATACAGGCCGTAAGCGGGCACATTGCGGAACATGGTGGCGTCCGGATACTGCCTCTCGAGCTCCGGCACGTCACGCGACAGGAGCGCGGCCTTGCCGCCGCCTTTGCCTGTGATCCGGATGTCTTTCAGGGAGATGTTCGAGACGGGATGCCCCGGTATGCCCGTGATGGAAGACGGCCACGTGGCGCCGGTGGCCACGATGTGAGCGATCGAGATGTCCTTCAGCTCGCCCGCGGCGGGAACTGTCTGCCCCAGACCACGCCTGCCCAGCCGGACGAACAGGGGCGCGCGAACACCGGTCATGGTGATCCCTGACACACGGACCCGCTCCAGGCTGCCCCCATCCGCCGTGATGAGCGAGATGCCGGCGCTCGGCTGAGGCTTCCAGTCCTCCGGGTACGGCTTCCATCCCACGGACCGTGCGGAGATGGTGCAATTGCGGAACACGATGTTCCTGAAGTCACCGCTCGACTCGGTGCCCAGCTTCAGCGCGTTGCGGACGTTGACGAGAGAGCAGTCGGTCACGAGCACGTTCTCCGTCGCCCCCGCACTCCAAGGGCGAAGCTCGCCTTGGCCACGATCGCATCATCCCGGGACTCGATGCGGCAATTGGCAATCCGCACATTCGTACAGCAGTCCGGATCGATCCCGTCGGCGCACCTGTTCCGAATCGTGACGCCCACGATATCCACCTTGTCGCAGCCGAGAAGGCTGATGTTGTAGTTGGGGGCGTTGTCGATGGTCAGATCATGGATCTGGATATTGCGACACAATTTGAGAGCGATCGGCTTCGGACCGCCTCGCCTCGTCCGGTTCCCGTCGATCCGGCCGGGTCCGAAAATGGCGACGTGCTGCAAGGCGCGCCCCTGGAGCAGAGCAAATGTGAAATCCGTGGTCTCACGGTCAGCGAACGACTCGTAGTCAAGCTCGTCGTGGGGATCGAAATCCGCATCGTCCGCGCTGGCGATCAAGGTCGCGCCGGCCGCGAGTCGAAGGGCGATGCGATCTCGAAGGCGAAGCGTGCCCGACACATAGTCGCCCGGAGGAACGTAGACCGCGCCGCCCGACCTTCCCGCGGCGTCGATCGCGGCCTGGATGGCGCCGGTGTCCTTGCTCATGCCGTTACCCCTTGCGCCATAGTCGCGCACATTCAGCTGGGCGGATTCGCCGATGCCTCGAAGCGCGGGCGAAAGCAGGAGTGGAGCGAAGAGCGCCCCGGTGCTCCGCAAGAAGGCTCGCCTCGATGGATTCATGTCAATCCCGCTATCGCGGAAGAGCATTCGTCGTGCCAGGCTGAATGCGCCTCATTGGACCGAGTCGAACGGTTTCGCCTTACACGCATCACGCTCCGCCTTTGTGGCTGAGTCGATTCTTCTGGGTAGCGCTTACCGGTCTCGGTCGCGACGGCCTCGCGCGGACGGCGCTTTCACACTGGCGTTGACCGTGCGGCTCGAGGGCCTGCTGGGGTTCCTCGGCGAGCACGTGCCGGATCGGCGCGGCGTCTCGCGCCGCCGCCAGGCGATGGCCGTGCCTGTCCTGTCTCGTCGGCGCCCTGATGCTGTCCCGCGCCGTCGACGACCCCGAGACGTCCGGGGAGATTCTCGCCGCCGCACGCCGGCACCTGACCGAGCCCGCCAGCTGACGCCGGGCCTTCCGGAACCTCCGCGCACATTGCGCGCATCCTAACGGACACCATGACCACGAACACAATGACCAGTCCTCCGCGCACCAACCGATTGCACTACGCCTGGGTCGTCCTCGCCACCACCACGCTCGTGCTCCTGGCCAGCGGCGGCGTCCGCGCGGCCATCGGCGTCTTCGTCAAGCCGCTCGAGGCCGAGTTCGGCTGGTCGCGGACCGCGCTGAGCTTTGCCGTGGCGGTGTCGATCGCCCTCTACGGGCTGACCGGCCCGTTCGTGGGCCGGCTGGCCGACCGCTGGGGCCCCCGTTGGGTTCTCACCGGCGGCGTGGCCCTGGTGGGGATCGGCACCATGGCGGGCGCCGGCGTGACCCAGTTCTGGCAGTTCTTCGTGGCCGTCGGCCTGATCGCCGCCATCGGCTCGAGCGCCACGGCGGCGCCGGTGGCCGCCACCGTGGCCACGCGCTGGTTCGACCGGCATCGCGGCCTCGTGCTGGGCATCAATGGCGCGGGCATGGCGGCGGGTCAGCTCGTGGTGCTGCCGGTCGCGATGGGGCTCGTCGCGGTGCTCGGCTGGCGGGGCGCATACCTCGCCCTCGGCGCCGCGCTGCTCGTGATTGTCGTCCCACTGACGGCTGTCCTGATGCGCAACGACCCGAGCGAGCGCGGGCTCCTGGCCTACGGCGCCACCGCGCCACCGCCGTGTCATGACGGCGGCGCAGGAGGCGGCGGAGCGGACCCCGGTCAGCGAGGCCGTGCGCACGTGGCCGTTCCTGCTCCTCTGCGGCAGCTTCTGGGTCTGCGGATACTCGACGTTCGGCGTGATCCTCGCCCACTTCATCCCGCACGCAACGGATCACGGGTTCCAGCCGCACCAGGCCGCGGAGGCCCTCGGCATCATGGGCGCGATGAACATCGTGGGCACCATCGCGTCGGGATGGCTCTGCGACCGGGTTGGCCCCAAGGTGCCGCTGGCCCTCTACTATCTCTTCCGGGGGTCTCGCTCTTCTTCCTGCCCTACGTGACGACCGTGCCCGGTCTCTTCACCTTCGCGGCGCTGTTCGGGCTCAACTTCATCTCGACCGTGCCAGCCACCACCACGCTGACCGCGCGGATCTACGGGCGCTACTCGGTCGGCGAGCTGTCGGGCTGGATCTTCGCCTCGCATCAGCTCGGGGGGCCATTGGCTCGATCGCGTCCGGGTGGCTCTTCGACAAGAACGGCGACTACACGATGGCGTTCTACGCCGCGGGCGCCTGGGCCCTGCTCGCGACCGTGATGGTGCTCTTCATCCGCGACGAGCCCATCGTGCGGAGCAAGCCGCGGTCTCTGGAGGTCCCCGCCGTCGCGTCGTCGTAGCCGGGAGGACGCGGCCGATACGCGAGGATAAAGCAGAGGGAACGCTGTTCGCCCACGGTACCGCGACCTGCGCCATCTTCGGTGGCGCTAGAATGACTGCAGGGCGGGCTGCGTCAAACGATGCGCCATCGCCGCGGCTCTGATACGCTGGCGGACATGCCGCGCGCGCTCGTGCCGCACCTCTCCCACTGGGGGCGCCTTCGAGGCCGAGGTCGCGGACGGCACGGTCGTCGCGATCCACCCCTATCGGCACGACCCGGATCCCTCGCCGCTCCTGGGCAACATCGTCGATAGCCTCGAGGCACCGCGCCCGCATCACGCAGCCGATGATCCGCGCCGGGCTGGCTCGACCGCGGGCCCGGGCCCGACGCGCCGTCGCGGCGCGCGAGCCGTTCGTGCCGGTGAGCTGGCCGACGGCGATCGACCTCGCTGCGCGCGCGAGCTCCGCCGCGTCTACGACCGCGTACGGCGGCGAGAGCGTCTACGGCGGCTCGTACGGCTGGGCGAGCGCCGGCCGCTTCCACCACGCGCAGAGCCAGCTCCACCGCTTCCTCAACTGCCTCGGCGGCTTCGTGCGCGGCGAGCACACGCTACAGCAACGGCGCGCTGATCGGTGATCATGCCGCACGTCGTCGGATCGACTGCGCGAGTTACCTGGACCGGGCGACGGCGTGGTCGGTGATCGAGCGGCACACGGAGCTCGTTCGTCTGCTTCGGCGGCATCCCGCTCAAGAACACGATGGTGAGCCCGGGCGGCGCGAGCCGGCATCCCGGCGCGCGACCACCTGCGGCGCGGCGAAGGCGCGCGGCGCCGAGTTCGTGCTGCTGAGCCCGATGCGCGACGACCTGCCGGCGTTCGTCGGACGCCGAGTGGCTCCCGGTCGTGCCGGGCACGCGACGTCGCCGTGATGCTCGCGCCTCGCGCACGCCCTGGTCGACGAGGGCACTGCCGACCGCGCGTTCCTCGACCGCTACTGCGTCGGGATTCGACCGCTTCGAGCGCTACCTCCGGGGCGCCGACGACGGCACGCCGAAGACGCCGGAGTGGGCCGAGCGGCTCTCCGGGATCCCGGCCGCGACGATCCGCGCGCTGGCGCGGCGGATGGCGGCGAAGCGGACGCTGATCAACGCGAACTGGTCGCTCCAGCGCATCGAGCACGGCGAGCAGGCGCCGTGGATCGCGTCGTGACGCTCGGCGGCGATGCTCGGCCAGATCGGGCTGCCCGGCGGCGGGTTCGGCCAGCGGCTACGGCTCGCTCGGCTACATCGGCCGGGCGCCCCTGCGCGTGGCCATCCGCCGACGCTGCCGCAGGGCGCGAACCCGGTGCGCGCCGTTCATCCCGTTCGCCCGGGTCGCGGACATGCTGCTCCAGCCGGGCGAGCCGTTCGACTTCGACGGCCAGCGCGCTCACCTACCCGACATCCGCCTCGTCTACTGGTGCGGCGGCAATCCGTTCCACCACCACCAGGACCTGGCCGGCTGCGCCGCGCGCTCGCCACGGCCCGGACACGATCGTCGTCCACGACCCGTTCTGGACGCCGATGGCGCGCCACGCCGACGTCGTGCTGCCGGCGACGATGACGCTCGAGCGGAACGACATCGGCGGCTCTCCGAACGACCCCTGCCTGATCGCGATGCGCCAGGCGGTCGCGCCGTGACGCGAGGCCCGGAGCGAGTATCGCGATCTTCGCCGACCTCGCCGGGGCGCTCGGCGTCGCCGCGCCGCTTCACCGAGGGCCGGGACGAGATGGCGTGGCTGCGGCACCTCTACGAGGGCTGGCGCGCCAAGGTCGCCAGCCGACGGCGGCCGGCGCTCGCCGGCTTCGACGAGTTCTGGGCGGCCGGCTTCGCTCGAGGTGCCGGACGCGCGATCGACGACCTGGTCATCCTCAAAGCAGTTCCGGGCCGACCCGGAGGGCGCGCCGCTCGGCGACGCCGAGCGGCCGCATCGAGATCTTCTCGGCGACCATCGACCGCTTCGGCTACGACGACTGTCCCGGTCATCCGTCCTGGCTCGAGCCCACCGAGTGGCTCGGCGCGCCGCTCGCCGCGCGCTACCCGCTCCACCTCGTGGCGAACAACCCGACGGCGCGCCTCGCACAGCCAGCTCGACGTCGGCGCGTTCAGCCAGGCCTCGAAGGTGCAGGGGCGCGAGCCGATCCGCATCCATCCCGCCGACGCCGCGCACGCGCGGCGTCCGAGACGGCGACGTGGTGCGCGTGTACAACGACCGCGGGAGCTGTCTCGCCGGGCGCCGTCGTGACGCGACGCCGTGCGTCCCCGCGTGGTCCAGCTCGCGACGGGCGCCTGGTACGACCCGCTCGACCCGGCCGACCCCGACGCGATGTGCGTCCACGGCAATCCGAACGTGCTCACCTTCGACCGCGGCACGTCGAAGCTCGCCCAGGCCTGCTCGGGGCAGCACGCCCTGGTGGAGGTCGAGCGGTGGACCGGCCCCTGCCGCCGATCCGCGCGTACGATCCGCCGCCGATCGAGCGCCGGCCCGAGCGCTGACCCTTCGATGAGGGACCGCAGCGCTACTGAGCCGATAGCTCGCCGGTCGCGCCCAACGACGCTTGCCACCGTGGCAGATGAGCCTCAGCGGGCTCGACGGGCTTCGAGACACGGACCAGGAAGCCGGCTCGCAGGGCCCGTGTGCGGTCCTCGGAGCGGGCAAAGGCGGTGAGGGCGATCGCGGGCACCCGCCCTCCCCTGGCATGCCCGAGCGCCCGCACCGTCTGAGGAGTTCGTATCCGTCGACGTCCGGCATGCCGATGCTCGCTCACCAGGACGTCGGGCCGTTCGGCTTCGACCGCCCTGAGGGCCTCGGCGGCCGTCCCGGCCGTGATGACCTTCGCGTGCGCATTCTGCCAGGAGCCGCTGAATCAGATCGGCGCGCCTCCGCCTGGTCGTCGATCACCAACACGGTCACACCCGAAAGGTCCGACCGCTTGAAATCGGTGGCGATGCCGCCGGTGCCCTTAGGGGTGGATGCGTTCGCCGGGGCGCGGTCTTCCGGTGAACGACCGCGAGCGGGATCTGACGTCGTCGAGCCGCCGGGTTCTGCCTACACGCCGCGGGTCAAAGCCTGAAATGATCCGCGCGTCGTTCGGCGATCTCGGTTTCTGGGCATGATCGTTCCAACGCCTGGCGTACCTGTCGCACGAGCTCTTCGGCCGTGAATGGCTTCTGGACGAACGGGAGGCCACGATCGATTCCCGCCTTCTGCGCGGCGGATTGATCGGTGTAGCCCGACATGTACAGCACCCTCAGCGCGGGTGCTCGAACCTGCAGCCGGCTGAGCAGCTCGGGACCACCGCAGCCCGGCATGATCACGTCGGTCACAACCAGATCGATCGAGCCGGCATGGTGCGCGAATACTCGCTCGGCGTCGTCCCCGTTGGCCGCTTCCAGCACTCGATAGCCGGCATGGTCGAGGATGCGCTTCGAGAGTTGACGCACGCTCGGCCTCGTCTTCGACGAGCAGCACGGTCTCCGACGCGCTCTTGACAGGCGCGGCGACCACCGAGCTGAGAGCGCCTGCAAGGGGACGTCACGGCTCGAACGCGGCCAGTAGACCTTGAATGTCGTCCCCAGGCCGGGTTCGCTGTACACCCAGATGTAGCCCTTGCTCTGCTTGACGATGCCGTAGGTCGTCGACAGGCCGAGGCCGGTGCCTTTCCCGGTTTCCTTGGTCGTGAAGAACGGCTCAAACAGGCGCCGTTGGGTCTCCTTGGTCATCCCGCTGCCGGTGTCGGTGATGGCGAGCATCACATAGTGCCCTTGCACGATCGCCTCCTCGTGGAAGGAGGAGTTCTCGAGCTCGACGTCCGCCGTTTCAATCGTCACGCTCCCGCCATCGGGCATGGCGTCTCTCGCGTTGACCACGAGGTTCATCACGACCTGCTCCAGTTGGCCGCGATCCGCGAGCGCCAGCGAGAGATTGGGCGCCAGGGCCAGCGCGACCTCGATGTCCTCGCCGATCAACCTGCCGAGCATGCCGGTCATTTCCGTGATCAGCCCGTTCACATCGAGAGGCACGGCGTGCAGCGCTTGCTGACGGCTGAACGCGAGCAGTTGTTTGGTGAGGCCCGTCGGCACGCTGGGCCGCCTTGATGATCTCGCCGAGATCCTTCCCGTGCTGGCTCGCCATGGCGACTATCGGCGGTCACGAGCTCGGCGAACCCGAGAATGACCGTCAGCAGATTGTTGAAATCGTGGGCGACGCCCGACGCCAATCGCCCGATCGCGTCCATTTTGTTCGCCTGCCGGACCTGTGCCTCGAGCGTCCGCCGTTCCGTGATGTCCTCGATGACCGAGATGAAATGCTGGGACTGATCCTCCGCGTCGCGATGGACGGACATGTTGACCCTGGCCCACATGAAGCCGCCGTCTCGCCGTCGATAGTCGCTTCTCATCGACCACGTGGCGGTCCAGCGTTCCCGCGGCCATCCGGCGGAATGACTCGGCCTCGCCAGCCACGTCTTCCGACTGCATGAGCTCCTGAACGGTAAGACTTTGCAGCTCCTCGCGCGAGTATCCCAGGAGATCGCAGAGGCGCTGATTGACCCGCAACCATTGCCCGTCCAGGCCCACGTGCACGATCCCGACGGGCGCCGCGTCGAATGTCGATCGGTAGAGACGCTCGCTCTCGACCAGGTCGGCCGTGCGCGAGCCCACCTCGCCTTCGAGCATCTGGCTGTACTTGTCGTGAGTAGTCGCCGTAGGCCTTGAGGCGCAGCAGGTTTCTCACCCGCATGCACAGCTCGGCACGATCCACGGGTTTGCGTGAGAAAGTCCTCGGCTCCGGCGCTCAGCCCGAGCATCCTGGCGTTGCGATCGTCCAGGGCGGTGACCATGATGATGGGAATGTTCTTGGTGGCGAGGTTGCCCTTGATCTTGCGCCGCCACCTGGTACCCGTCCATGCCCGGCATCATGATGTCGAGCAGGATCAGGTCGGGCGGCTGCTGCGCCACCATGGCGAGCGCTTCCCCGCCGCTGGCCGCGGTCAGGAGGTGAAAGCCTTCCGGCGCGAGCATGACCTCCAGCAACTGTCTGTTGTGGCGTTCATCGTCCACGATCAGAATGCGCGCGGGTGGTCGGCGACGTCGGGGCTCGGGTTCATGTTCGAAGCCAGCTGAGCCGCGATGGCCGCCAGAAACTCCTGATAGCGCATCGGCTTGGCGATGTAGCCATCACACCCTGCGGCTCGAATGCGCTCCTCGTCGCCCTTCATCGCCAGGGCGGTGAGGGCGATCACCGGAATGGCGCGCGTCGCGTCGTCCCGCTTGAGCAGCGCGGTGGCTTCGAGGCCGTCCATGCCGGGAAGCTGGATATCCATCAGGATCAGGTTGGGTTGCTCGTCGCGCGCCAGCGTCAGCCCGGCCTCTGCATCCGTCGCGCTGAGCACGGTATGGCCCGCCGACTGCAGCAGGAACACCGCCAGCGTCATGTTGGCGGGGTTGTCCTCGACGATCAGGACTCTTGCCATGTCAGGCGACCGATCGGCGTCCCGACATGGCCCGCCGGACTTCGGCCGTAAAGCGGTCGCGGTCGAACTCGGCCTTTTCCATGATCGCCGCCACATAGCCATTCAGCTTGGCGCGGTCCTCGGCGGTGATCTGCTTGGCGGTGACCACCAGGATCGGAATGCGAGCCGTGTCGGGATGTTCGTTGAGCGCCTCCACCACGTCGAAGCCGTTCACGTCCGGCATCATCAGATCGAGCACGATCAGGTCCGGCAGCTCCCGCCGCGCGGTATCGATCGCCTCGCGGCCGCCGTACGCGCGCAGCACGGTACTGGCCAGGCCCAGGATGCGGACGGCGATCAGCTCCACCGCCTTGGGATCGTCATCAACGACCAGGACTTTGAGCGTCTGGCCCTGCGAGACGGGAAACAGACCCAGATCCACGAGCGACTCGTACAACTCCTGCCGGGAGATGGGCTTCTGCATGACCGCCGCGGCGCCGAGCGCGAAGCCCTTGTTGCGATCCGCCACGATCGAAATGATCACGACCGGGATGCGCGCTGAGCGTCCGGCACCTGCTTGAGGCGGCCGAGGAATTCCCAGCCGTCCATGTTGGGCAGCATGATGTCCAGGGTGATCAGCGACAACGGCTGCTGCACCGCGAGCACCAGCGCGGCCTCGGCGGAGGCGGCGTGCAGCACCGTGAAGCCCTCCGCCTCGAGCTGCACGCGGATCAGATCAGCGGATTTGAAGTCGTCTTCCACCACCAGCGCGGTGCGCGCTCCCGCCAGCGCCTCGATACGGGGGCGGCCGGCGCTCTGGCCGGCGTGAGCGCCTCTTCCTCCGGCGCCCGGAGCGGCAGCCAGACCGTGAAGCAGGAGCCCTCGCCCACGGCGCTTTCCACCGCCACCGCGCCGCCGTGCAACTCGGCGAGGAGCTTGACCATGGCCAGACCCGAGTCCCGTGCCCTCGAATTTTCGCGCCAGGCCGCTGTCGATCTGACTGAACGGCTTGAACAGGTGCTCCAGCCCTTCCGGCGAGATGCCGATGCCGCTGTCGGTGACGCTGATCTTGAGAAATTCCGCGAACTCGTTGTCGGCCAACGGGAAGCTCCGGCCCGTCCAGGAGCCGGACAGCCGGCCGACTTCGGCGCGCGGGACGCGGCCGGCGCGCAGGGTCACCTGGCCGCCTTCGGTGGTGAACTTGACCGCATTGGAGAGCAGGTTGTACACGATCTGCTTGACCTTGCGCGGGTCCGCCTGAATCGACCCCAGCTCCTCGGCGGCATCCATATCCAGGCGGATGTGGCGGGTCGCGGCTTTCTCCCTGATGATGGACAGGCTGTTCACGAACAACGACAGACACCTGCACCGGCTCCAGGTCGAGCATCATCTTGCCGGCTTCCACCTTGGACAGGTCGAGGATGTCGTTGATCAGGAGAGCAGATGCTTGCCGCTGCTGAAGATGTCGCCGATGAACCCTCGCTGTTGATCGGTCATCGTCGCCGATCAGGCCGTCCCTGAGCACCTCGGAGAAGCCGATGATGGCGTTCAGCGGCGTCCGCAGCTCGTGGGACATGTTGGCGAGGAATTCGGACTTCATGCGGCTCGCGTCTTCCAGCTCGACGTTCTTCTGCTGCAGCGTCTGCTCGAAGCGTTTCAGCTCCGTCACGTCGCGCGCCGCGGCGAACACGCCTTGCAGGCGCCTGTCGCGGTCGTGGAAGGTGGTCGCGTTGTAGGACACCACGGTGAGCGTGCCGTCCCGGGCGCGCGCGGTGAGCTCGTAGTTGGTGACTTTGCCTTCGTTCAGCACGCGGTTGATGCCCGCCTCGGCCCGGCCGGAATCGGTGAAGTAGTTCTTGAACGGCGCGCCGATCAGCTCGTCGCGCGTGCACCCGGTCAGCGCCTCCGTCTGCTTGTTGACGTCGGTGATGATGCCGCGTGGATCGGTGGTCATCAGGGCGTCGATGTTGGATTCGATGAGCGAGCGCGTGTAGAAGTGCTGGTCGCGCAGCCGCTGATCGAGCTTCTTCCGCTCCTCTTCGACCTGCTGCGCGCGCGGTGTTGTCGGTGCCGATCAGCAGATAGCCGATGATGGCGTCCTGCGCGTCGCGCAGCGCCGTGACGGACACCACCGCCGGGAACCGGCTGCCGTCCTTGCGGATGTAGGTCAGCTCGTAGATGTCCTCGATCCCGCGCGAGGCCTTGAACACCAGCGCCTCGAAGCCCGGCGTGATCGGGGTCCCGAGCTCGGCGCTGAGCGCTCTGGCGCGCGCGATCACTTCCTGCGGATCGGAAATGTCGGCCGGCGTGATCTTGATTCATCACTTCGGCGGCCGTGTAGCCCAGCATCCGCTCGGCGCCGACGTTGAAGATCTGAATGACGCCCTTGGCGTCGGTGGCGATGCTCGAGAAGTTGGCGCTGTTGAAGATGGCACTCTGCAACGCGCCCTGTCTTCAGGAGCGCCTCCGTGTGCCGAACGTCTACGTTGGCGGCGGCCGCCTTCAGTCGTGCGGGTGCTGGCAGTGGGCATGGGTTCCCGTTTCCTCTAGTGTGATCCGGAGGCTCGAGCGCGTGGGTCGGTCGAAGGTGACAGCGGCCTCGAAAGCGTCCCCTACAGCAGACGCGAGCGGCACGGGCCACACAGAGCGCCGATCGTCGGCGATGCACGGGGTCGCGGGCTTGCCCGAGGCTGGGCGGGATGTCTCAGGGGATGATCCGCGCGCCGCAGGCGGACCGCGGAGGAACGTCGTCAGGCCGAAGGAATTCTCGTACCGTAACGTGTGTCATGCTCGCCACGGAGTCTTGGCGAGAAAAACGTTGAGCTTCAGAAGTCCATCTTCGAGGTGGTCAAGCGCTGCTGAGGCGCCCTCCAGGTTGTGCGCTTCGCCCCATCGCCTCGAGATCCGCCGCCGGCCGTTGGACCGCTGAGGCTCTGAGCAGCCCACTGCACCATTGACGCCGTGGGCCACCCGGAAGAGCGTCTCGGTATCGCCACTGCGCGAGCGCCGTCCGGAGCGTCGCGATCCAGCCGGGGACTTCCTGGGCGAAGGTGGCGGCCAATTCGTCGAGGAGCTCACAGTCGCCGCCGACGCTGCCCAGCAGGACGTCAACGTCGAGAAGAGGCTCTAGCTCGGGCATGAATTGCTCGGCCGCTTCGGCAGGCCGGGGTATCCACCGGTCCAGCGTGGCAGCGAGCCCTGGGCGGTTCATCAAGACCGCTCGCCCGCCGCTTGGAGTGGGAACCCTGCCTTCTCGAGCAGGCGGAGGATGAGCTTCTTGTTCACCGCATTGTCCTCCGCCGCGAGCATACGACCGCGACCCTTCGGCGTTGACGGTTTGTCTGGTCGAGGCGACCCTCGTTTACCCGGCGCGCGCCGCCTACAGAGGGGTTCACTCGCGTAACGACCAGCTCGCGTGTGGCGCACCCGATGTCCCGGCACTCACGGGCTTGAATCTCGTCCTGGGGGCATCGCTTCTGAATCCAATCGGTGTGCTCCCGGGCTTGCCTAGTGGACCTTGGTCCATCCAAATCGCAAGAGGGCGACTCTGCCGCCGAAGGTAGGGGATCAGCACGCTTCGACCAAACACGGCAAAAGGGTTAAACTTCAACGCGATCACTCGTATAGCGGGCCGAGGCCTGGTCGAGACGAGCAGCCCCTTCGGGGCACTCCCAGGCATGAGAATGGCAGCCGCGCTAGCGTGGACCCGACACACGGCCGAAGGCGAGGAAGTGGGGCAAGGCGTCGAGCGACGTCCGCAGGCGAGCAGTGAGCGGCGCGTCGTGCTGCGTTTCTGTCTGGCGTTTGCGGCGTTCCGACAACGTTCAGCACCCAAGCTCACCCAGCGTGACGCTCGAGCGACGATCAGCGACACCGCGACGTTGAGCGGTGGCGTCAATCCGACAGGCACGATCACCTTCGCAAGTGTACGGCCCCAATGACGCGACTTGCACCGGTGCGGCGATTTTCACGTCGACGGTTCCGGTGATTGGCAACGGAACTTACGTTTGCAGGATTGTTCACACCCGTGCTCGCAGGCATCTACCGCTGGATCGCCTACTAAGCAGCGGTGATGCGAACAATGCCGGCACCGCGAACGCTGCAACGCCGCGAACGAGAACATGGTCGTCGTAGCCCGTCGGCGTTGCCATCACCACGCTGACAACGCAAGCCTCGAAGGTGGCTCTTGGAGATGCGGATCACCGACACCGCGACGTTGAGCGGTGGCGCCACTCCAACGGGGACGATCACCTTCAACTTGTACGGTCCCGATAACCTGACGTGCGCCGGCGCGGCGATCTTTACGTCGACGGTGCTAGTCAACGGCAACGGTACCTATCCTCCACGTCGTTCACGCCCACGACTGCAGGCACCTACCGCTGGATCGCCAACTACAGCGGTGACGCGAAGCAATTCCGTCACCGAGAACACGTGCAACGCCGCGAACGAGAACGTGGTCGTCGCGCCTCTCACCGCTGCCATTCCCACGCTGTCGGAGGGGCGGATGATCACGCTGGCTGCCTTCTTGGTCGTGTCCGGCGTGGCAGGGATTCCGTCGGCACGCGATGTAGTCAGCACCGGGTCTTCTGCCCGTGTGGCAACGAGACGCGTGAGCGCCTCTCGTTCGTCAGCTCATATTCGCGAACCCCTTCGGCAGGCATCGCTCAGCCACCCGGTCCCGCCCACCCGCGCCCCTGCCGCACGCTGCGCCCCAAGTCCTCCCAGCATCTCTGGGCACTCGCCCGGCGCCGTTCCGACCCGCGCCGCCATCGGCGTTGCCCTCTGCCGCCCACGACGACGGCTGACCCCGACCTGCCGCGACGGGGTACTCGGCCCGACGTGATCACGCTGGCCCCCACTCACCTCCGCGCTCTTCGATGTGACGCGACGCACACATTGAGTCGCGAAAAGCTGACGTTCAATGGCCTTTGTCCGACCATGCCCTGTCGACCGACTCGCTCAATGACGAGCCAGAAGCCCTTTCGTGAGGTAACGCCGTTGCAACTGGAGCTCGGATAGTGCGGTGGATGACGGGATGATAGCGCTGCGATCATCCGGCATGGACCAAGGCGGCGGGGGTTCTCGGAGGCGGACGAGCACCAGCACTGGTGCAGTGCACCAGCGCGGGTGCAGAGACCGCGATCCCGCCAAATAGTGGGTCAGAGAAAACAACAACTTAGTCAACTGCTTCGCGGCTTTGGTGCTGGCGTGCAAATTGCTCTCGTGACGCCATCCAGACGCAACGGGATCTGCTGGATACCCTGCTGGCGTATTTCAAAGTCGGGCTGGAGGCCGGGGAACTGTGCGTCTGGGTCATCCACGAGCCACTGACGGAGACCGCAGCCAGGCGGCAAGCACCGACGGCAGCATCGAGATTGTCGCGAGTGGCGAGTGGTAACTCAAGGGTGGCCCAATCCGCCCCGCACGTGTACGGATAGTGCTCCCGGTGGGCTTTGGGAACAGTATGCGAAGCAGCTCATAGGGTCAGGCGCGTATCCGTCTCACGACGCAGCAACGGGGTGCTCGATGCGGGCCAAAGGTGCTCTCGATGATTGGAGGTGTTCCCTGGTTGCTCTGCGCCGGGCCCCGATCGTGAAAGAGATCAGGCCGCGATGACCTTGGCTTCGTCCGCCCGCACCTCGAACCTGATGCAGGCGCTGATGCAGGCGAGTCTGGCGCTGACGACGGAGCCGTCGCTGGAGCGGGTGCTGCAGAAGATCGCGGAGGTGGCGCGCGACGTGTTGCGCGCGCGGTACGCGGCGCTGGGGGTGATCGACGAGAGGGGCACGGGGCTGAGCCAGTTCTTGACGGCGGGGATCGACGAGGCGGAGAAGGCGGCGATCGGGCCGCTGCCGACGGGGCAGGGGGTGCTGGGGCGCTTGATCAGCGAGCGGCGGCCGATCCGGATCCGCCGGCTGGCGGCGCATCCGCGATCGGCGGGGTCTCCGGCGAACCATCCGGCGATGGAGTCGTTTCTCGGGGTGCCGATCATGGTCGGGACAAGGCATACGGCGGCCTGTACGTGACGGAGAAGCAGGGCGGTGGGGAGTTCTCGGAGGCCGACGAGCAGGTGGCGGTGATGCTCGCCTCACAGGCGGGCATCGGCATCGAGAACGCGCTCACCTTCCGGACGCTCAGCGAAGCCCAGGACGAGCTGGGCCGCCGGGAGCGCATGGCCACCGAGCTCAACGCGCAGATGCAGGCGCTGATGCAGGCGAGTCTGGCGCTGACGACGGAGCCGTCGCTGGAGCGGGTGCTGCAGAAGATCGCGGAGGTGGCGCGCGACGTGTTGCGCGCGCGGTACGCGGCGCTGGGGGTGATCGACGAGAGGGGCACGGGGCTGAGCCAGTTCCTGACGGCGGGGATCGACGAGGCGGAGAAGGCGGCGATCGGGCCGCTGCCGACGGGGCAGGGGTGCTGGGGCGCTTGATCAGCGAGCGGCGGCCGATCCGGATCCGCCGGCTGGCGGCGCATCCGCAATCGGCGGGGTCTCCGGCGAACCATCCGGCGATGGAGTCGTTTCTCGGGGTGCCGATCATGGTCCGGGACAAGGCATACGGCAACCTGTACGTCACGGAGAAGCAGGGCGGCGGGGAGTTCTCGGAGGCCGACGAGCAGGTGGCGCTCATGCTCGCCTCGCAGGCGGCCATCGCCATCGAGCATGCCCAGGCCTTCCGGGCGCTCGCAGAGACCCAGGAGGAGCTGTTGCGGAAGGAAAAGCTCGCCATGCTGGGCCAGCTCGCCGGCGGGGTCGGCCATGAGCTCAGGAACCCGCTCGGCGTCATGAAGAACTCCGTCTACTACCTCGAGATGATCCTGCCGGAGGAGGCGCGGGCGCGAAAGCATCTGGGGATTCTCGACCGCGAGGTCGGGACCGCCAACCGCATCGTCAGCGATCTGCTCGAGTTCGCCCGGATGAAGTCGGCCAGCCGATCCCTGATCGATCTGAAGGTGGTGGTGAGCGACCTCCTCGAGCGCCTTCCCGTGCCGGAGACCGTGGCCGTGGCCTGGGAGATGCCGGACGGGCTGTCCCGCGTCAGCGCGGATCGTCTTCACGTCGAGCAGATCCTGACCAACCTGATCACGAACGCGGTCAGGCCATGCCGGACGGGGCACGCTCACCATCGCCGGTCGCGAGGAGCCCACCGGCGTCGTGCTCAGCGTGACCGACACCGGGATCGCGATCCGCCCCGAGGATCTGCCGAAGATCTTCCAGCCCCTGTTCACCACCAAGCCCAAGGGCATCGGCCTTGGCCTGGCAGTGGCCAGAGACCTCGCCGATGCCAATCGGGCGGTGATCACCGTCGAAGCACGCAGGGCGTGGGAAGCCGATTCGCCGTGCGGTTCGAGCGGCCGGACGAGCCGTAAGCGTGGCTGAACACCGCGGTGCTCGTCGTCGATGACGATGTGGGGATGGTCGAGACGCTCGTGGACATCCTGAGCGCCAACGGCTACGATGTCGCCGGCGCTCATTCCGGCGGGGCGGCCATCAGCATGCTGCGCGAGTCTCACTACGATGTCGCGCTCATGGACATCCAGATGCCCGGCGTCAACGGAGTGGAGGCGCTGAAGACCATCCGGACCGTTGCTCCCCACCTGACCGTGATCATGATGACGGCCTTCACCAGCGACGAGCTGGTCGAGGAAGCTCGGCGGGCCAGCGCCGTCGATGTCCTCTTCAAGCCGTTCGACATCGCGCGGGTACTCGATCTGATCAGCAGCAGCGCGCGGCCGGGCGGGGCGCAGGGAGCTCGCGCGTGAACGGACGGGGCGGCGTGCTCATCGTCGACGACGACCCGGGCATCTGCGAGACGCTCTCCGATGTCCTGGAGGAACGGGGGTACCAGGTCCGGGTGTTCCAGCGCGCGCGCGCCGCGCTCGAGCAGCTCGTGAGCGCGCCGACGGACGCGGCGATCCTGGACATCATGCTGCCGGACATGTCGGGCCTGGATGTGCTGCAGGCGATCAAGACCTCCTCCCCGCCACCGAGGTCATCGTGATCACCGGGCATGCCTCGCTGCCGACGGCGATCCGGGCGATCGACGGCTCCGCGTTCGCCTATCTCGTCAAGCCCGTCGAGGTGGAGCACCTGCTCGCGGTGCTCCGGCGGGCGATCGAGCGGGGCCAGCTCACGCGGGCCCTGCGGGAATCCAACCAGACGCTCGAGGCGGTCGTGGAGGCGGCGCCGCTGGCCATCTGGGTGGCGAACGCGGACGGGACGGTGCGGATGTGGAATCCGGCGGCGGAGCGCATCTTCGGGTGGCGGCGGGACGAGGTGATCGGGCGGCCGCCGCCCGTCGCGCCCTGGACGATGGCGACGCGTCGCGGGCGCTGCTGGCGCGGCCGCTGCGGGGCGAGGCGCTGGTGGCGGTGGAGCTGCAGCGCCAGCGGAAGGACGGCGCGCCGGTGGACCTCAGCGTGTCGACGGCGCCGCTGCGCGACGGCAGCGGCGGGATCATCGGGGTGGTGGCGCTGGCGGCGGACATCACCCAGCGCAAGCAGCTCGAGCAGCAGCTGCGGCAGGCGCAGAAGCTGGAGGCCATCGGGGGACTCGCCGGCGGGATCGCCCACGACTTCAACAACCTGTTGACCGTGATCGGGGGCGCAGCCACATCGCCGCCATGGGCCTGGAGGCCGATGATCCGCGCCGGCACCACCTCGAGCTCATCACGCAGACGGTGGATCGCGCCGCGGGCCTGACGCGGCAGCTCCTGGCGTTCAGCCGCAAGCAGATCCTGGAAGCGAGCGTGCTGGACCTGGGCGAGGTGGTGGGCGGCATGCAGCCGATGCTGCGGCGGCTGATCGGCGAGAGATCTCGACCTCGTGACGGAGCTGGACCCGGGGTTGTGGCGGATCCGGGCGGACCCTCGCAGATCGAGCAGGTGGTGCTGAACCTGATCGTGAACGCGCGCGACGCGATGCGGGACGGGGGCCGGCTGAGCATCGAGGTGCGGAACGTGGAGCTGGACGCGGGCTATACCGACGCCCACGCGGGGTGGCGGCGGGCTCGTACGTGCTGCTGGCCGTCAGCGACACGGGCCACGGGATGGACGCGGCGACGCTCGGCCAGATCTTCGAGCCGTTCTTCACGACGAAGGGGCCGGGAAGGGCACGGGGCTGGGCCTGGCCACGGTGTACGGGATCGTGAAGCAGAGCGGCGGGCACATCTGGGTCTACAGCGAGGTGGGACACGGGACGAGCTTCAAGATCTACCTGCCGCGGGTGGACGGGCCGGCGGCGGCGCCGGCGGCCGCCCCGGGCCTGCCGCGGCGGGGGACGGAGACGGTGCTGCTCGCCGAGGACGATGACCAGGTGCGGGCGCTGGCGCGGGAGACGCTGGAGATCAGCGGCTACACGGTGCTCGAGGCGGCGCATCCGGAGGCCGCGGTGACGCTGGCCCAGCAGCACGGCGGCGCGCTGCACCTGCTGCTGACCGATGTGGTGATGCCGGGGATGAACGGGCGGGCGCTCGCCGATCGTCTGCTCGCGCTGCGGCCGGGGATCAAGGTGCTGTTCATGTCGGGCTATCCGGCGGCCGCCGTCGCGCCGCACGGCACGCTGGATCCGGGCACGCAATTGTTGCAGAAGCCGTTCACGCCGGGAAGCCTGGCCCGCAAGGTGCGCGAGGTGCTCGACGCGCGATAGTCGGAAGGCGCCGCCGTGTCAGACCCCCGGCGACCCGTTGTCCGAAGCCAATCCGCGGTCGCCGTCAACACGGACCGCGAGCTTGTCGCGAGCCATGTCGACGGCGCCGTGGAGCCCGTCGAGCTCCGACGCTCGCACGTCCAGCATCACCTCGTGCCACCATTCCTGCCTCGGGGCCGCTTCGAGTCCGTCCAGTCGCGCGCGCGTCTCGGCGAACGCTGGATCCCGGTGCCAGGCCTCCCAATCGGCTCGTGTCTGCCACGTGCCGATGATGACGCGTTTGTGCATCCCGTCGTTCGGGATCAGAAGCTGAGTGCAGGTCCAACCCCGCTGCCCTCTCACTGAGCCAAGCCGTGCGCGCATGGCGGCGTCCCACTCCGGCTCGCTTCCTTCCTTCAACGTCACGTGCGTCACGATGGTCATCATGGCACCCTCCATCACTCGTCCGTCTCGCCGACAACGACCGGGCAGCTCGGTCAGACCCGACGATCGCGGTAGTTCGGTTACACCGCGATCGCGTACGTCAATGACGCTTGAAATACTGCACCGCGCGCTCATGCTTCTCTGCCGCCGTGCGTGTGGCGAAGGTCCCGAGATTCCGGCGCTTCCCGGTTCTGGCGTCCTTTTTCCGAGAGTAGAGGCGGTAGCGTCCAGTCTGCGAGTTTTCGGATCATGGTGAATCCTCCGTCGACCGCGCCATCGTCAGGCGGGCCGGATTGCAAGACCGGGTTCGCGCGCCCGGCGGCCGGCCGGACGCGAAGATGGCTCCGCCCAGAGCGCGATCAGCAGGTAAGCGGTACCGAGGTGAAGCCGCCGATCACGTCCGAGCCAGTGCCTGCGATCGCATCGCTAGGAGAATGCCGGCCACCCCGAGGAGCGCCGCCTGATAGGTGAGAATTCGCCGCATCATGGCCCTCACCTCACATCTTGCCACAGGGCGCAAGGGACTTGCTCGTGGCACTGGAAGTTGTACGATCGAGCCGGCATGCGCGCTCTCAAGCTCGTCCTGCTCGTCCTCGGGTTCGCGGTCATCGCGTTCTCGGTCCATCGCATTGGATGGACGCCGATCCTCGAGACGCTCGCGCGGCTCACGTGGTGGCAGCTCGTCGTGGTGTGCTTGCCGTACGCCGTGATCATGGCGGTGGACACGCTCGGATGGCGGTTCGCTTTCCCCGGGACCCGGCGCCCTTCCATCGTCTGTACGGGGCCCGGCTGGCCGGCGAGGCCCTGAACCTGGTGACCGCGTTCGGCTCGGTCGGCGGCGAGGCGGTGAAGGCCTGGCTGATCCGGCGCGACGTGGCGTACGAGGAGAGCGTGCCGTCGGTGGTCATCGCCAAGACCACGCTCACGATCGCCCAGGCGCTGTTCCTCCTGATCGGGGTCGCGCTCGCCTGGGCCATGCTCGCCACCGACTCGCGCGTGCTCGGCGCCATGCTCTGGCTGCTGGTGGTCGAGGTGGCGGCGGTCGCCGGGTTCGTGGGCGTTCAGGTGGTGGGCATCGTGGGCCGGGCCGGCCGGTTGCTCGAGTGGTTCGGCGTGCTGAAGCGGGACGACTCCGCGCAGCGGCTCGACGCCGACCTGCGCGACTACTACCGGCGGGACTGGCGGCGGCTCTCGCTCTCGACGGGCTTCCATCTCGCCGGCTGGCTGCTCGGCGCCGTCGAGGCGTATCTCATCCTCGTCTTCCTCGGGATTCCCGTTGACCTCGTGACCGCGACCGTGATCGAGGCCCTGGGCGCGGGCGTGCGGTTCGCCACGTTCCTGGTGCCCGCGAGCCTCGGCGCGTTCGAAAGCGCGAACGCGGCGGCCTTCGAGGCAATGGGGCTCGGGGCCGGCGCCGGACTCGCGTTCAGCTTCGTGCGGCGCGCGCGGCAGCTCGCGTGGATTGGCATCGGCCTGCTCGTGCTCGTGTCCATGGGCTGGCTCGCGAAGCGCGCCGAGCTTCAGGACACCGTCTCGACCGGCACCTCCTCCTCGACCTCGACCTGACGCCGCTCGAGCGCCGCGATGGCGCCCGGGGGCAGGAGCAGAGGCAGCACGCGCCGCACCACGCGCAGCGTCTCGCGGCCCGCGTCGCTGCCGACCACGACCGTGCGCCCGCGATAGAGGGAGACGCCTTTCCAGCGGCCGGGCAGGCGCAGCTTGAGCCGGAGCAGCCGCCAGGCCAGTCCGAGCTTTGAGGTGCGGGGGATCACGAACACGTCGAAGCGCCCGTCGATTGGCGAGGCCGCCGGCGTCAGGGGAGCAAGTCGCGGTACGTCTCAACGTTCGCCACCGTGACCAGCACGGCCTGCTCGGCGACGACCGCGCCGTCCACCTCCACGGAGAGCGGCGTCAGCGGCGTGGTCCACACCGCGCGCACCGCGGTCCAGTAGTAGGCGAGGAGACGTCGCGTCCGGTCCCGCGGCTGGCGCCGGCCCTCCTCCACGCGCTCCTGGATCTGGTCGATGAAGCCGTAGCTCTTGTGGGACAGAAACAGCTCGTCGCCGGCCAGCCCCACGTCCACCATCCGGATCTCGCCGTCGCCCAGCAGTCGCGCGGCCCGGCGCGGAGAGGACGTAATGGCCGAAGACGCTCGCGAACAGATTGCCGAAGCCGTTGGGGATCGGCACGAACGGGATCCGGTGTCGTCGGGCGAGCAGCGCGGCCGCGCTCTGGGTCGCGTCGCCCCCGACGCAGAAGATCACGGAGAAATCCGGGCCAGCGCTCTTCGCCCAGCCGATGAGCGACGGGAGATCGCCGAAGGTCTGGATCGTCACGACGGAGCCCCGTCGGCGCAACAGCCGCGCGAGTCGGCGCGCGACCCGCTGGGCTCGTCCTTCACCGGACCCCGGGGTCACCACGATGCAGACCGTTCGCCATCGCGTGGCCATGTTCAGCCCGCGAGCAAGCGATGTGCCGTCGGGTCGGCTCGATTCATCCGCAAGTTGCAGCATACCGTCCGTCGACGTCCCTGTAATCGGGAACGAATGACCCGGTAAGAGCAGCCCCACCCGTATGCCGACGAACGTTGCTCGCGGTTCGGGTGCGCCGCCACGATGCGCGGCAAGTCTCGAGGGATGTGCGAGGCCGAGCCGGAGATCCATTGTTTTGCCGAGCGCGGTCGCGCTGCCGTGCGGACCGGACACTGGGCACGGCTGTTGCAGCCGCCTTGCGGCGAGGTCGATACGGTTTGACGTGCGAGGCCCGCTCCGTATGGAGCTTGCTCGCGACTACGGGGAGATGGTGAGTGCGTCAGGGAGCGCTACTCACCATCGGCTTGCCCCTTTTCCTCTAGCGTCGCTTGTCCCAGAGCGGCGACGGCAGGTGACTCGCAATGAGCAATGACAGATTGGACAATCGAACCCTTGGCTGAAGTAGACGGCCCCGAGGCATCGGAGGAAACGGTCGGCGAGATGGCGATCATTCAGGTTCTCCTCGCTGCGCTTGCCCGCTCCGCCGGACGTATCCTCAATACGGCGGTCGGGTGGGCGACCACGATGATCTTCGGGCGCGTGCCCGAGAGGCGGCAGATCTACGTGTCGATCATGACGTTCGGGTCCCTCGTTTGGATCGCCGTCATCGTAGGTATCGCCTTTCCCAGTGTTGGGAACCTACGAGGAGTGGGACGTCCTGTTTCGGCAGAGAGTTGCTCCTGCGTCTCGTCGCGGAGACGAAAAACGTGGGGGCTCCGGAGATGGGGTGTCCGTATCGGAAGCGCATGGAGGGCGACATCCCGCCTGGCGGGGCCCAGGCGTGGAAGGAGCCTCGAGCGTGGGGTCCTCCGAGGCGCGGTGACCGAAGGGCTGTGCTTTTATTGCAGGCCGGGAGGGTTCCGTGATACCGTGTCGAGCGATTTGACGGCCGCATTCCTTCGGGAGGCGGCCGAGTGCTCAGGTCTACTGACGTGATGGAGAGAAACCGTGAGAGGCGAGCTCCAGCCGAGTGGTCAGCGGGTCAGCGGCCTCGTTGACGTATTGGACCGCGTCCTCGACAAGGGGCTTGCCATCGCGGGTGATATCAAGATCTCCCTCGCGGAGGTCGAGCTCCTTACCATTCGAATCCGGCTCATCGTATGCTCGATCGACAAGGCCCAGGAGATTGGGCTGGACTGGTGGCGACACGACCCCGCATTCTCCGGGAAGCGTGCGTTCGAGGCCGACGAGCTCAAGAAGCAGCTGTCCGAGCTGGAGGCGAAGGTGGCGTTGCTTGCGGCCAACGGCCGGTCGTCTGCTCCTGGTCGTCGGGTGAAGCGGAAGCGAAAATGATCGCGCAAGGGAGGCCCTCGGATGCCTGTTGAACGAACACAGGGCGGCACGAGTCTCATCGACGTCCTCGACCGCGTGCTGGACAAGGGCATCGTGATCGATGCCTGGGTTCGCGTGTCGCTGGTCGGCATCGACTTGATCACCGTTGAAGCGCGGGTGGTGGTCGCCTCCATTGACACGTACATCAAATACTCGAGGCGGTCGGTCAGGTCGTCCCCGGCTCGCGGCCGGCCATCGACAGCCGGACCCATGACGCCGTGCTGGCCGAAAATGCCGCGCTCCGAGCTCAGCTCGCGGCGCAGGCCGCTCCTCGCGACGAGGTGGTGATCACCCGCCGGCGACGGAAGACAGCCGGAGGCGGATAGCCCATGGGTAGAGCCGTTTCGCGTCGCGGGCCCCGGCACGCGGACGAGCGGCTGAGCGAGACGCGGCTTCAGCTCGCGGAGTTTCTCCTGCTTTCCGACAGCGCGGAGGAATCCGCGCGACAGACGGTCGGCTGGCTGACCTCGCACACTCGTGCCCGTCATGCCCTCTGCGCGGCGCTCGATGCCAGCGGCACTCGGCTCGTCGGCCTCGCCGCCGCCGGGTTCAGGTCATTCGATCCGACCTCGCTTGTCGTCGACATGGATCAGAGCCGGCATCAGCTGGTGATGGCACTGAACCGAACGCAACCCGCGGTCGTCCGAGTGTCCGCGCGTGAGCCGATCGGTGGCCTGAGGCTTGCCGCTGGCACCTATGGCCTCTTTCCCTTACACGGACTCTATCTCGACGAGGATATGCGGGGAGGCGTACTGCTCATCGGTCCCGCACTCCCCTCCGTGGTGCGGGAGGGGCGGTGGGTCGCGAGCCTCCTGGGACCTCGCCTGATCAGACTGATTGCGTACCGAGCCGCGGATGACGCTCGCCGTCGATTCGAGCGAGAGCGCACGCTGCTGCAGAAAGTGATCGACGCCGCTCCTGATCCGATCCTCTTGACGGACACGGAAGGACGGATGGTGGTGGCAAACTCCACGGCCGAAGAGCTCCTCGCCTCGAAGGAGGGGAGAAAGCGAAGGGCGGGCGCGGGCCATCGCCCTCAACAACATGTTGTTCTCCGCCGCGCTGTCGTGGACCGCGATGACCGAAGGAGAGCCCGTCCGCCGAGAGTTACTTCTCGCGGACCCCGAGAGGGTCGGATCTTCTCTTCGAGCTCATGAGCGGGCCTGTCGACGATCCACAGCACGGCGCCGGAGTCGTGTCGATCCTGCGCAACGTGACGGATTTGCGGCGGGCCACGGAGGAGATCGAGGAGAACTACCGGAAGCTGCGCAGCGCCTCCGCGGAGATCCGCGCGGATCGCGACCGGCTGAGCTTGCTGATCGATTCCGTCGCGGATCCGATTCTCGTCACCGATCCCGGCGGAGCGATCGTCGAGATGAATGCTCCTGCCGAGCGGCTCTTCACCGCCTCCCGGGCCGCGAAGGCGACGTGGCGGGCAGCATCCCATCCAATGACGCCCACTTTTCCTCGTTCGTGTCCAATCTGCTCAGCGGCGATGATCCGCGATACAGCGGCTTCATCGGGCTCGTCGATCCGGAGTCCGGGGCGGCCCTGCCATTCGACGCCACGGCGGCCAAGGTGCTCTCGGAAAACGGCGAGCTGATCGGTGTCGTGACGATCTTGCACGACCGGACGGCATCCTTGGAGAAGGAGCGGCTGTACGAGGAGTGAAGCGCGCCTCCGACGAGCTCGAAGCGAAGGTCCACGCCGCGACCGCCGAGCTGGTCCGGCAGAACGAGCTCCTCCGCCGGCAGCACATCCAGCTCGAGCAGGCGTCCGCGTTGAAGTCGCAGTTCCTCGCCAATATGTCGCACGAATTCCGCACGCCCCTCAATGCCATTCAGGGATACACCAGCATGCTGCTGGAAGGCGTGATGGGCCCGGTGACGTTCCCGCAGAAGGACAGTCTGCGGCGCGTCGAGTCGAACGCGAAGCATCTGACGCTCATCATCGACGATATCCTCGACATCTCCCGGATCGAAGCGGGCAAGCTGCCGTTGTACGTGTCAGATTGCCAGGTACCGGAGCTCTTCGGAGAAGTCATCGCCGAGCTCGACCCGATCATCGCGCGATCGAAGCTCAAGGTCTCGACCGAGATCGATGTGGGCGCGGTCTTCCTGCGCAGCGATCGGCAGAAGGTGAAGCAGATCGTGCTCAACCTGCTGGGCAACGCCTTGAAGTTCACGCACGAGGGCTCGATTCTGGTGTCCGCGCGATACCGACCCGAGTCCGACGAGATCAGCATCTCCGTGCGGGACACGGGCATCGGGATCGCGCCGGAGGATCAGGACAAGGTATTCGAGGACTTCCAGCAGGTGGACAGCTCGCCGACCCGCGAATACGGAGGGACGGGGCTCGGCCTGGCCATCTGCCGGCGACTCGCGAGCATGCTGGGCGGCCGCATGGGTTTGGTCAGCAGGATTGGAGAGGCTCGACGTTCACGCTCGAACTGCCGCGGCAAGGACCGCCGCCCGCATGAGTGAGTCGGCTGGGGCGCCGATGCGGATTCTGATGGTCGACGATTTTCACGACAATCGGGAGATGTACGCCGCGTACCTGCGCTTTTGCTGGCTTCATCGTCGATGAAGCCGTCACGGGTACGGAGGCCATCGAAAAGGCCCTGGCCACGTCCCCGAACCTGATCGTGATGGACCTGTCGCTGCCCGGGATGGACGGCTGGGAAGCGACACGCCGGCTCAAGATCGACCCGAAGACCAAGCATATTCCGATCGTCGTGGTCAGCGGTCACGCGCTGGAAGGCAGCGTGCGGGCCGCGAAGGTGGCTGGCTGTGACGCGTTCTTGAGGAAGCCGTGCCTGCCGCAGGCGCTCCTCGCCGAAGTCAAGAAACTACTCAGCTGAGACACAGCGGACAGCGCAAGGAGAAGACTGCGTATGGCGCCTTCGAGGAAGCCGGGGATCGCCAGGTCGAAGAGGCGAGACAAGTCCCCGCAGCCGGGGCGAAAGGCCGGAAGCGCCGTCGCCCGTCAAGCCCGGGCCGCGCCACGAGCCCCCGGGGGCCTGGTGCCCGAGACGGAGGAACGCCCGCCGTCGAGAGCGCTGGGAACACGCGGGAAGTACGTGTACTGCATCATCAAGGCGACCGACGTCCAGAGGTTCGGCGCGATTGGCCTCGGGACCGAGCCAGGGGAAGTCTATACGGTCCACTACAAGGATATCGCTGCCGTCACATCGGACCCGCCGACCGAGGTCCCGGACGCGACGCGAGAAAACGTGCTTGCTCATGAGCGCGTCAATGAAGCGGTGATGCGCAGCCACACGGTGATCCCCATGTCGTTCGGCACCGTGTTCAAGACCCGGGAGGACATCGTCGAGCTGCTGCGGGGCGCCTATGAGGCGTTCACCGACGTGCTCGGCAAGATGGAAGACAAGCTCGAGTATGGGCTGAAGCTCTTGTGGGATCGCGACGTGGCTGTTCGCGAGGTGGAGAAGGACGATGAGGAAGTGCGACGATTGAAGAGCGAGATCTCGGCGCAGCGAGGGTCAACCTACTTCGCGCGGATGCAGTATGGCCGCCTGCTCGAGGCGGCACTGCAAACGCGGTCAGAGCGCTACGTCAACGAGATCTTCGCCGAGCTCCGGGACGTGTCCGTGGCGTCGCGGGCCAACAAGCCGATCGGCGACCGGATGATCATGAACGCGGCGTTTCTGGTGTCCCGCGACGAGGAAGCTGCCTTCGACGCCCGCGTGAAGGAGCTCGGCTCGCAGTATGACAAGCTCACCTTCCGGTACACTGGCCCGTGGCCGCCCGTACAACTTCGTGAACATCCGCCTGAAGTTGGAGCGCGCCCGGGAGGAGTGACCGGCCGTGATCATCCTCGACACCCTCCTGCTCGGCGGCATCAAGTTCGTCCTGGGCAAGATCGCCGCCGCGGTCGACGCGGAGCTGAGCGACGACACCGCCCTCAAAGAGGAGCTCCTCGAGGCCCAGATGCGCCTGGAAATGGGGGAGCTGAGCGAGGAAGAGTTCACGCGGATCGAGCGCGAGATCCTGGACGCGATCCGGGTCGTGCGCGAGCGCATGAGAGGCGCCGAGGACGAGACGGGTGAGCTCAGGATCACGGGGATCGAGGCCACCACGTGGAGCGACGAGAGCGAGGACGAGGCCGGCCCCGCCGGCGGACGCGATCGGTAAACCACGGTTCAGATTCTTCGGCGGCAAGGGGGGTGTCGGGAAGACCACCTGCGCCGCCGGAGCTGCGCTCGTGGCGGCGGAGGCCGGGGCGCGCGTCCTCCTGGTCTCCACGGATCCTGCCCATTCGCTCGGGCATGTGTTTGACCAGCGGTTCACCGCGCTGCCGCGCCGGGTCCGTGTCGCCAAGCCGCGTGTCGCAGGCCGAAGCGCCCGACGGACGGCTGTTCCGGGGACGCTCGACGTGGTCGAGCTCGATGCCGACCGGCGCGTTGGACCGCTGGATCGGGGAGCGGCGAGTCGCACTCAAGCAGATCGTCGGCCGCGGAACCTATCTCGACGATGACGACATCGATTCGCTGCTCAGGCTCGCGTTCCCGGGCGTCGACGAGCTCATCGGGCTGCTCGAGCTGACGCGCCTCGCCGAGGTCAGGGCAGTATCCGGAGGTCGTCGTGGACACAGCGCCGACCGGGCATACACTCCGGTTGTTGGGCATGCCTGCCTCGCTCCGACGGATCGCGGACATCCTCGAACAGATGCAGGCGAAGCATCGCTACCTGTCCGAGAGCCTCGCCGGACGCTACCGGTCGGACGGCAGTGACCTCGCCATCGGCGAGATCGAGGGCCGAGGCCTGGCCCTGGAGGCCCTCCTTCGCGATCCCCGCCAGTGCACGTTTCACTGGATCACGCTGCCCGAGGTGGTTGCGATGGAGGAAGCGCAGGACGGTATTGCCGCGCTCGCCGCCTCGGGGATCGCCGTGAAGGAGTTGGTCGTCAACCGTCTGACGGCGCGTCCCCGCGGAGGGTGCCCGGTGTGCGAGGCGCGGGTCGCGTGCGAGGAACCGATCATCGCGCGGGCGCACGCGCTGTTTCCGGGGATCCCCGTCCGGCTGCTGCCGACGCTGTCGGACGAGCCGCGCGGGCCAGTCCTCCTCCGGCAGGTAGGTCGCTGTCTCCGGCGTGCGGCGCGCGTGCCGCCGCACCGGCGGCCGCCGGCGCGGCGGAGCCATCATCGCGCGATTCTCCCGGCACCCGAAGTCCGCGGCGGTGACGATTGGCTCAGCGTGATGGCGCCACCGGGTGTCCGTCTGCTGCTGTTCGCCGGAAAGGGCGGCGTCGGCAAGACGACCTGCGCGGCGTCGGTGGCCCTGAGCCTGGCCGGTCGCGCTCCGGACCGCAGCGTGCTCCTGCTGTCCACCGATCCGGCGCATTCGCTCGGCGATGTGCTCGCCACCCCGCTCGACGACGTGGCGCGGCCCGTGCCGGGTGGACCGCCCGGCCTCAGGGCGCGTGAGCTGGACGCGGGCGCCCTCTTCGCAGACCGCCGTCAGGCGCTATCTCGACGCCGTCGACCGCGTCTTCGCCGAGCTGCGCGGTGGCTCGCGCTTCGACCTCGCCTTCGACCGTGCGGTCGTCGAGGATCTGGTGGATCTGGCTCCGCCGGGGATCGACGAGCTCCTGGGCCTGCTCGCCATCACCGACGTCTTGATGCCGGGTGCGTCCGGTGACGCGCAGTCGATGGTGATCGTCGATACCGCCCCGACCGGTCACGTGTTGCGGCTCCTCGCCATGCCCGCGACGGGTCTCGAATGGGTGCACGCGCTCATGGGCCTCCTCCTCAAGTATCGGAAGGTGATCGGCCTTGGTCAGTTGGGCACCGATCTCGTGGACATCTCGCGCGAGCTGAGACAGCTCCAGGCCCTTCTGACCGACCGGCGCCGGGCGCGGCTCGTGGTGGTGACGCGCGCCGCCGAGCTGTCGCGCCTGGAGACGCGCCGTCTCGTCACCGGCGTCAACGCGCTCAGCATCGGGATCTCCGCGACCGTCGTCAATGCGCTGACGCCAGCCGCCTGTGGCCGCTGCCTCCGCATTCACAACCGCGAGCAGCGGACGGTCGCCACGCTCCGAAAGGATCTCCGAAGGCTCGTGGCACCTCGATGCGCTATCATAGGCGCTCCCATTGTCGTGCCGCCGCCTCGAGGGGCGGAGGCGCTCCGGCAGTGGCAACGGGCATGGACGACACTCGACGCGTGAAGATTGGGGAGTCGGCGACGTATGTGTACTGCGCGGTCCGGGCGGGACGGCGCCCGACTCTGAAGCGCGGGGTGCGGGTCTCCCTGCTGCCGAACCCCCGCGCGTCCTGGACATTGGCGAACGGCTGTGGCTGGTTGTCGCCACGGTGCCCGTGACGCAGTATGGCACGGCCCCGATCGAGCGCCGCCTCCAGAATCTCGACTGGGTATCCCGGTGTGCGATGGCTCACGAGGCGGTCGTCGAAGATGCGGCGCGCTCCGGGCCGGTCGTTCCCATGAAGCTGTTCACGCTGTTCTCGAGCGATGAGCGCGCGGCGGCCCACATCGTGCGCACCCGGAAGAAGCTCGCCCGGCTCTTCGAGCTCGTCGCCGGGCGCGAGGAGTGGGGAGTTCGGGTCAGCGTGGACGAACGCTTGGCACGCTCGGCGACGCGCCGAGGGAGCACGCCCTGCGAAGACGGCCTCGGGCACCGGCTTTCTCCTGCGCAAGAAGGCGGAGAAGGATGCCGTACGGTTGGCCATCGAAGAGGCCCTGTCCGAAGGTGAGCGCATCTTCAGCGAGCTCGCCGGATCGGCCGTCGACGCGCGACGGCGGACACCCGTCCAGAGCAATACCGCGATTCGCGTCGTCCTCGACGCGGCCTTCCTGGTTCCCGAGAAGCAGGCGCGGACGTTCCGGAAAGCCGTCGCCGCGCAGGTGAAGTCCCGCGGCGATGGCTATGACGTCGCGCTCACCGGCCCATGGCCGCCCTACAACTTCGTGTCGGAGCCGGCATGACGGCACGGCCCCGTGCGGAGACGGCGCGCTTGTTGGAGGAGGCCGACGCGTCGTTGCTCGACCTCGTCGACAATGTGCTCACCAAGGGCGTCGTGATCGATGGGGAGATCGTGCTCGGCCTTGCCGGCGTCGACCTCATATACCTCAGGCTCGGGGCCATTCTGTGCGCCGCGGACCGGATCACGGCGCCGCGGTGAGCGTTTACGTATACGCGCTCGTCGCCGAGGCGCCTGAGCGAGGGGCTGGGGACCGGAATGAGCGGCGAGGCGCTGCGCGTCGTCACCTGTGGCAGGCTCCTCGCCGTCGTCGGGGACACGTCGGCTCGGCCCCGGTGACCTCGACGGCGCTCCGCGAGCACGACCGGGCGATCCGGCGCATCACTGCCGTCACGGACGCCGTCCTCCCTATGCGCTTCGGGTCGATGGTCGACGAGGAGCTCGAGCTTGCGCGCCATCTCGAGCCCGCTGAGGCCGCGCTCGAGGCGGCGCTCGTGCTTGTCGCGGGCCGCGAGCAGATGACCGTGCGCGTGTATGAGAGGCAAGCACGCGCCGAGGAGGGCACGCGCATGGCTGCCCCTCCCGCGGCTGCCGCGAACCTCGGCCCGGGCGCTCGCTATCTCCTCGAGCGCCGGCAGACCCTCGAACATGACCCACATCGCGCCGCGCTCGATGCGGTCCTCGCTGCTCCGGCCGCGTTCATACGTGCGCAGCGCATCGAATCTCACGGGTCGCCACCCCTGATCGCGAGCGTCCATCATCTGATCGAGCGCGGACAGGGCGCGGCCTACGCGGCGGCGCTGCATGCCGGGACGGCAGACCTCATCGATGCCGCGGTGACGGTGAGTGGTCCCTGGCCGCCCTATGCGTTCGCGTCCGGGGAGCTCGCGTGAGCCAGAGGAAATCGGGTTCCCTGGGCGCGAGCGAGGTCGAGGCGCTGCGTCAAGAGCTCGAACAGCGGGTCGGTGAGCTCGCTCCGGCACGCTGGAACGCGAATCCGGAAGACGTGCAGCGCTCGGTCGCGAAGCTGGTGCTGACCCTGATGGAGTTTCTGCGAAAGCTGTTCGAGAAGCAGGCGATCCGCCGGATGGAGGCGGGGTCGCTGACGCCGGACGAGACGGAGGCTCTCGGTCTCAGCCTTGATGCGATTGGAGGAGACGATCACCAGTCTTGCCACGCAGTTCGAGTTGTCCCCCGAGCGACCTGAATCTCGATCTGGGGCCCCTGGGCCGCCTGCTCTGATCTGCCGCCGAGCGAGCGCCCGCTCTATGGCCGCTCGACGTTCTCTTGTTCGACCACGCCGCGGCAGCCGGCCCACTCGCCACTCGTGACGACGACGCCGCGCATGGAGCCGCCGATATAGATCCACGTGCCGGTCAAGGCCGCGAGGCGCGCCTGAGCGTGATGGGCATCGGTGAACGTGCAGCGCCGATTCGATAGAGGTGGCAACCTGGCGATGGCGCTCCCCGAGCAGGACGATCCGGACTCGGGATCAGTGCGGCCAGCCGCGGACGCCGACGTGGCTCCGACTTCGCAGCGTCACGAGGAGCCGGCTGAGTTCGGGTACGCGACGCCAGATTCGGTCGAGAGTGACTCCACGAGGACAAGAAGCGTCCGACGCCGTAGTTACGGCTTTCCCGCGGACGAAGTGGACGATCAACGTAATGATCGCGACGACCAGGAGGACGTGAATGAGGCCCCCGGCGACGTGGAGATACGAACCAACCGAGGACCCACGCGACAAATAGAACGATGGCAGAGACCAGAAACAGCGATACGAACATATCGAGACTCCCTCCTCGAGGCTTCTTACGCTCCTCGCGACGTCCTTCAGGGGTGGGACAAGCGAGCATTTCCCTCTCTTCTGGCTGCCGGCTGAGACCTCGTCATGGCTCGCCCAGTCGCGGGCGAGGCGCCGGATGGCAGTCGGGACCTCGCGTCCGACCCGGACGGACACCGAGCTCGGGTGATCGGGCAGTCCGGATGCCGTGACCACGGCGTCCGCCGGGGCATCGACGACTCAGTACGTGCGATGAACCCGCCGGCACGAGGCCGGAGGGCGCGCAGCGCTCCGGTGGAGGAGGAGCGTGAGTCGGTGTTCGACGCGGAAGCGGCTCTCCGGGATCTGCGGTGAAGAGCCCGGCAAATCGCGCGGGCACGGCGGCGTCGGCCAGCGAATGAACGCGGCCCGCCGCGTCGCGGCGCGCCGCGACGAGGAAGCGCGCGCCGCGCGCCGCCATCTCCTCCAGGGCGGCGTGCATCTGCGCCTCGCTGTTGCCGTAGTACCGGGCGGCCACGATACGCTCCGCCGTGTCGGCTCCGATCACGAACGTGACGTTCGGAAAGATGCGGGACTTCTCGAGGAAGGTCGGCGCCCGCGTCAGCTCCACCGTGGCACGCCCGGCGAACTGGTCGAGGCGCCGCCGGACCTCCGCGGCGGTGAGCGCCGGCTTGTCCACGTTGAGCACGGACAGCTCGAAGTGGATGGGCGTCCCGAGGATCTCCGCCGCCGTCTGCGCCAGGCGAATGTGTCCGTCGTGCCGCGGGTTGAAAGAGCCGGGCATGACCGCGGAGGGCAGGGGGCCGACGGCCTGAGCTGGCCGTCCGGGCCCACGGTGACCCGCTCGATCGCACCCGACAGAAGCTCGTCGATCGGAGAGCTCGACGGCAGCGAGGTGTGGGTGCAGCGCTCGCCGGGCGCCAGCAGGCTCGAAGGCGGAGGCGCGGCGACGTCGCAGCCCCGAGCCAGGCACAGCGTGATGGCGCGGGCCACGAGATCTTCCTCGCCCGGCCGGTCGCGCCGCCCCTTTCGAGGACGATGGAGGTCAGATCCGTGCCGGCGGCCGTCGCCACGGCGATGTGACAGCGATGGTCGCCGTGCTTCGGGCGATCGCTCGCGAGGCTTGCCGTGGCGCCGAGCCCGATCGGCACCCCGTCCGGCTTTCCCAGGACCGCGGCGCGCCTGCGCGCGCTCGGCCATGGCGACGGCGGTCTCACCGCTACAGGCTTGCTCCGGATCTGCCCCGAGGAAGTCCCTGAGCGAGCCCGCGTCATAGGGAACGATGGCTTCGAGCAAGAGGCGCGACCCACCGGGAACGCGGAGCAGCTCGGCGATCGCCCCGGTGCCTCCGCCGGTGATGGCGAGGACGGCCTGGCGGCCGGAGGCCTGCATCGCCGCGATCATCTGTGACCACGCCGCATCCATGGCCCCACATCCTACCGCGCAACCGCGGTGGGATTCTCGGATCCTCCGGGGTACTCTGTGTCGGTGAAGCTGGCGGAGGCGCTCGGCCTGACGGGTGACGACATCGTGGCGGTGGTCGGCGGAGGCGGGAAGTCCACCGCCATGTTCCGGCTGGCGCGTGACATGGTGGAGCAGGGCGGGTGCGCGATCACGACCACGACCACCCGCATCTTCGGCGCGCAGATCGCGCTGGCGCCCGCCCACGTCCTGGCCGCCGACGCCACGCGCGAGCGCGTCCTGGCCGATCTCGCCGCTCACCGGCACGTGCTCGTCATCGGAGCCACGGACGCCGGGAGCGGCAAGGCCGAGGGCGTCTCCCTGATCTCTTCCGGCGCTTGCGCACCTGGTGCCCGGGCGTGTGCATCGTGAACGAGGCCGATGGCTCTCGGATGCGCCCCTTCAAGGCCCCGGCCGCGTACGAGCCGGTGATTCCCGAGGAGACGACGCTGGTCCTCGTCCTGGTCGGGGCCGATGTCTTCGGCCAGACGCTCGACGCCGAGCACGTCCACCGTCCGGAGCTGGTCAGCGCGCTGAGCGGCGCTGCCCTGGGGACGCCGATCACGCCCGAGATCGTGGCCCGCGTCCTGGCTCACCCCGAGGGGGACGCAAGGGCGTGCCCGCCGGCGCCCGGGTCGTCGCGCTGATCAACAAGGTGGAGCGCCTCCCGGACCGGACCCCGGCGCGGAGACGGCCGAGCGCCTCCTGCGCGAGCCGGCGATCGAATCGGTCATGCTGACGGCGCTGCGCGGCGAGGAGCCCGTGCTCGAGATCTGCACGCGGTGATGCTCGACATTCCCTCCCTGCGGGCCGACACGCCCGGCGTGCGCCAATGTCCTGCACTTCAACAATGCCGGGTCGGCCTTGCCGCCGCGGCCGGTCGTGGCAGGCGGTGACGGGCCATCTGGAGCGAGAGGCGGCCATCGGCGGATACGAGGCCGCCGCGGAGGCGGCGGACCGGGTGGCCGACGTCTATGACGCCGTCGCCACCCTGATCGGTGCCCACCGGGACGAGATCGCGTTCGTGGAGAACGCCACGCGGGCCTGGGACATGGCGTTCTATTCCATCCCCTTTCGCTCCGGGGACCGCGTCATCACCGCGCGGGCCGAGTACGCCTCGAACTATCTCGCCTTCCTGCAGATGAAGCAGCGCGTGGGCATCGAGATCGACGTCGTCGGTGACGACGCCGCGGGGCAGGTGGACGTGGCCGCGCTCGAGCGCGCGATCCGGCCGCGCACCCGGCTCATCGCGATCACCCACGTGCCGACACAGGGCGGCCTCGTCAATCCGGCCGCGGAGGTGGGCGAGATCGCCGCGCGGCACGGCATCCTGTATCTGCTCGACGCCTGCCAATCGGTCGGCCAGCTCGCCGTCGACGTCGGCCGGATCGGCTGCCACATGCTCTCGGCCACGGGACGCAAGTACCTGCGCGGCCCGCGCGGAACGGGCTTCCTCTACGCGCGGCGCGACATCGATCGCGCACCCTCGAGCCGCCCTTCATCGATCTCGAGGCCGCGTGCTGGATCGACGCCGACACCTACGTGATCCGCGAGGATGCCCGCCGCTTCGAGAACTGGGAGCGGTACGTGGCCGGCCAGATCGGACTCGCGGTCGCCGTCCGCTATGCGTTGAATCTCGGCATGGACGCGATCGAGGCGCGGGTCAAGGCGCTCGCGGCGCTGCTGCGCGGCGAGCTCGCGAAGGTGCCGGGCGTGACCGTGCACGACCTCGGGGCGGAGCGATGCGGGATCGTCACCTTCCTGAAGGCGGGCGAGGCGCCGGAGGCGACCCGCGCGCGGCTCCGGGCCATGAACATCAACGTCACGCACACGCAGGCGCGCTCCTCGCGCCTGGATCTGCCCGCGCGCGGCTTCGACGCGCTCGTCCGGGCCAGCGTGCACTACTACAACGACGAGGCGGAGGTCGAGCGCTTCGTGCGCGCGGTGGCGGGTAGGGCCTCAGCGGCGGACCGAAACCCGCCGGTGGTAGTATCGGCGGTACCAACTCAGAGGCAAGCCTCCATTCAGAGGGCGTCGTGACCATGTCTCAGCAAGACGAACCCACCGCCGGCAATGCGCCGGCCGGGCGATATGACGTCATCGTCATCGGCGCCGGCATGGCCGGCATGTACCAGCTCTATCGCCTCCGACAGCTCGGCCTGTCGGTCCGGGTCTTGAGGCCGGTGGCGGCGTGGGCGGTACCTGGTACTGGAATCGCTATCCTGGGGCGCGTTTCGATTCGGAGAGCTACTCCTATGGCTATTCCTTTCGCCGGAGGTCCTGCAGGAATGGGATTGGAGGGAGCATTTCTCCGCGCAGCCGGAAACGCTCCGCTACCTCGAATTCGTCGCCGACAAGTTCGACTTGCGGCGGGACATTCAGTTCAATAGCCGGGTCGCCGCCGCAACCTACGACGAATCCGGGAATGCCTGGGAGATCGTACTCCAGGATGGCGGTCGGGCCCGCGCGCAGTTCCTGATCACGGCGATCGGCCCTCTCTCGACGCCGACCATGCCCAACATCCAGGGCATGGAGTCGTTTGACGGCGAGGCCTACCACACGGGCCGGTGGCCTCATCATCATCCCGTGACCTTCGCAGGCAAGCGAGTGGCCGTGATCGGCACTGGAGCAACCGGCGTTCAGGTGATCCAGGAAGTCGCGAAGACCGCCGGCCATCTCACGGTCTTCCAGCGCTCGCCGAACTATTGCGCGCCGCTGCTCAATCGGCCGATCGACGCGGAGACCCAGCTCGAGATCAAGGCCAGCTATCCCGAGATCTTCGAACGGTGCCGGGAGTCGCATGGGTGTTTCCTGCACAAGACGGATCTGCGCAAGGCGTTGGAAGTGACGCCGGAGGAACGGGAAGCGTTCTACGAAAAGCTCTATGGTGAGCCGGGATTCGGCATCTGGATGGGGAACTTCCGCGACATCCTGACCGATCCAGCCGCGAACGACACCATCAGCGAGTTCATCCGGCGCAAGATTCGCGAACGGGTCAGGATCCTGAGACCGCCGAAAAGCTGATTCCCAGGGATCACGGATTCGGTACTCGGCGCGTCCCCCTGGAGACCAACTATTACGAAGTCTGCAATCAGCCCAACGTGCGGCTGGTCGATCTCCGGGAAACGCCGATCGAGAGGATCACGCCGAAGGGCGTCAAGACCAGTGATGCCGAGTACGAGTGCGACATCATCATTTACGCCACCGGCTTCGATGCGATCACGGGCGTCGTTCGACCGCATCGACATCAGAGGGCAGGGCGGGCAGCGCCTCAAGGACAAATGGGCCGAAGGTCCCAGGACCTACCTTGGACTGCAGATCGCGGGGTTCCCGAATCTCCTGACCCTCGTTGGTCCAACACAATGCCGCCACATTCTGCAATATCCCGCGCTGCATCGAGCAGAATGTCGACTGGGTGACGGCGCTCCTGCGCTACATGCGCGAGCGGAACTACAGCCGGGTCGTTCCTACGGCGGACGCCGAAGCGGTCTGGACCGCGCATGTTCTCGAGCTCGCGGAACGCATGCTCTTCACCAAGGTCGATTCCTGGTTCATGGGCATCAACAAGAATCTTCCGGGCAAGCAGAAGCGTACCTTCCTGCTCTATTCCGGCGGCGCCCCGGCCTATCGCGAGAAATGCGACGAGGTGGCCGCGAAGGAATACGAGGGATTTCTGCTCCGGTAGGGCCTCAACCTGATGCTCTGTCCCCAGTGCTCTCACGAGAACCCCGCCGGCGCGCGATTCTGTAACGGGTGTGGCGGCCGGCTGGAGACGGTCTGCACCGCGTGCCGGCAGGTAAATCCACCGGCGAGCCGCTTCTGTAACGGCTGCGGTCAGCCGCTGGGCGGTGCGCCGGTACCGACGCGCACGCCCGATAGCTACACTCCCAAGCACCTCGCCGAGAAGATCCTGACGTCCAAGGCGCGCCCTGGAGGGCGAGCGCAAGCAGGTCACGGTGCTCTTCGCCGACCTCAAGGGCTCGATGGAGCTGCTCGCCGACCGCGATCCCGAGGAGGCGCGCAAGCTCCTCGACCCCGTCCTCGAGCACATGATGGAGGCGGTGCATCGGTACGAGGGCACCGTCAACCAGGTGATGGGCGACGGGATCATGGCGCTGTTCGGCGCGCCGCTCGGCCCACGAGGACCATGCGGTGCGGGCGTGCTATGCGGCGCTGCGGATGCAGGAGTCGGTCAAGCGGTACGCCGAGGGCGTGCGCCGGGAGCATGGCGTGACGGTCCGCATCCGCGTCGGGCTGAACTCGGGCGAGGTGGTCGTGCGCGCCATCGGCAGCGATCTGCACATGGACTACACGGCGGTCGGCCAGACCACCCATCTCGCCGCCCGGATGGAGCAGCTCGCCGAGCCGGGCAGCATTCTCCTCAGCCCGGCCACGCTGGAGCTGGCGGAAGGCTACGTCGAGGTCAAGCGCCCTCGGCCCCCTGCCCGTGAAGGGCCTGCCCGAGCCGGTGGAGGTCTACGAGCTCGTCGGCGCCGGGGCCGTGCGCTCCCGGCTTCACGCCGCCGCCGCCCGTGGGCTGACCCGCTTTGTCGGCCGCGACAGCGAGGTGGATCAGCTCCGCCAGGCCCTGGAGCGGGCCCAGGCCGGGCACGGCCAGGTCGTCGCGGTGGTCGGCGAGCCCGGCGTCGGCAAGTCCCGCCTCTACTGGGAGTTCACCCACTCCCATCGCGCCCACGGCTGGCTCATCTTGGAGAGCCGGCTCCGTCTCCTACGGCAAGGCCACGGCCTATCTCCCCGTCATCGATCTGCTCAAGGCGTACTTCCACATCGAGGGGCGGGACGAGACGCGGACCATCCGCGAGAAGGTGACCGGCAAGGTCCTGTCCCTCGACCGTGCCCTGGAGCCCTCCCTGTCGGCGCTGCTCGCGCTCCTGGAGGTCCCGGTGGAGGATGAGGCGTGGGGGCGGCTCGATCCCGCGCAGCGCCGGCAGCGGACGCTGGACGCCGTGAAGCGGCTGCTGCTGCGGGAGAGCCAGGTCCAGCCGCTCCTGCTGCTCGTCGAGGACTTGCACTGGATCGACGCCGAGACCCAGGCTCTGCTCGATAGCCTCGTCGAGAGCCTGCCGACGGCCCGGCTGCTGCTGCTCGCCAACTACCGCCCCGAATACCAGCACGGGTGGGGCAGCAAGACCTACTACCGGCAGCTCCGCATCGACCCGTTGCCGGCGGAGAGCGCGGACGATCTCCTCACGAGCTTGCTCGGGACCGACCCGAGCCTGGACGCGCTCAAGCGCACCCTCATTGAACGGACGGAGGGCAACCCGCTGTTCCTCGAGGAGAGCGTGCGGACCCTCGCGGAGACCAAGGCGCTGATCGGTGAACGGGGGCCTACCGGCTGGCGCACGACGCCACGGCGATCCAGGTGCCGGCGACGGTCCAGGCGATCCTCGCGGCCCGCATCGACCGCCTGGCACCAGAGGACAAGCGGCTGCTCCAGGCGGCCGCGGTCATCGGCAAGGACGTGCCGTTCGCGCTCCTGCTCGCCATTGCCGAGCTGCCCGAAGAAGACCTGCGTCGTGGGCTCGCCCACCTCCAGGCCGCCGAGTTCCTCTACGAGACGAGCCTCTTCCCGGATCTCGAGTACACGTTCAAGCACGCGCTCACGCACGAGGTCACGTACGGCGGCCTGCTGCAGGAGCGGCGACGGGATCTTCACGCGCGGATCGTGGACGCGATCGAGACGCTCCACCGGGATCGCCTCGGCGAGCAGATCGAGCGGCTCGCCCATCACGCCCTGCGGGGCGAGGTGCGGGAGAAGGCGGTGCCCTATCTCCGGCAGGCCGGACTCAAGGCGGCCGCGCGGTCGGCGCTGCCGGACGCCCGGGCTGGTTCGAGCAGGCGCTCGGCGTCCTCGACGGCGCTGCCGGAGAGCCTGTCCACGCTGGAGCAGGGCTTCGAGATCCGCCTCGAGCTGCGGCCAGTGCTGGACCTGCTCGGTGAAGTCCGGCGGGCGCTGGAGCGCCTGCGCGAGGCCGAGGCGCCTCGCCGAGCGGTTGAACGACGACCGCCGGCGAGGCCGGGTCTGCGCGTTCCATGACGAACATCCACTCGCTGCTCGGCGAGCTGGACGAGGCGCTGGTGACCGGCACCCGCGCGCTGGAGATCGCCGGGCGCCTCGGGGACTTGAGACTCCGCATCCTGACCACGACCTATCTCGAGCAGGCGCACTACCTTCGGGGCGAGTACGAGCGGGTGGTCGAGCTGGCCACCGGCAACCTCGCGGCGCTGCCCGCCGACTGGGTCACGAGTATTTCGGGAACCGCCATGCCGATATCGGTCTACGATCGCATACTGGCTGGTCTTGAGCCTCGCCCAGCTCGGCCGATTCGCTGAGGCGGCCCAGTACGCGGCCGAGGCGCTCCGGCTCGCCGAGCCGACGCAGCATGCGTTCACCGTCGGTTCTGGCCCACTCGCTCGCGGGCACGGCTTCACCTCTTCAAAGGTGACTGGGCGAAGGCGCGCTCACTGATCGAGCGCGGGATCGCGGCGTTCCGGACGGGAACATCGTCCTCAGCCTTCCCGCGCGGTCGCCGCCTCCGCCTGGGTCCTCGCGCAAGTCGGCGAGGCGAGCGAGGCGCTGACCCGGCTCCGGGAGGGCGAGCGAGCTCCTCGAGCGTCAGGTGGCGACGGAATCGTCGGCCAGCACGGCTGAGCCTACCACTCGCTGGGTCGTGCCGCTCTGCTGCTCGGCCGGCTCGACGAGGCGCGGAGCCTGGGCGACCGCGCGGTCGAATCATCTCCGCGTCTCACCCCGGGTTCGCGGCCCATGCGCTGCACCTGCTCGGCGACATCGCGACCCATCCCGACCGGTTCGATGCCGAGCGCGGCGAGGCCCACTACCGCAAGGCGCTGGCGCTCGCCGAGCCGCGCGGCATGCGCCCCTCGTCGCCCACTGCCACCTCGGCCTCGGCAAGCTCTACCGGCGCACGGGCAAGCGCGAGCAGGCGCAGGAGCACCTCACCACCGCGACGACGATGTACCGCGAGATGGACATGCGGTTCTGGCTGGAGCAGGCGGAGGCGGAGATGCGGGAACTGGCATGAGAACTCAGGGCTATCGTCCTCGTCCCGATCTGCACCTCGCCCTCCTCGCCCGCGCCGCGCAGCCTTCCCACCACAGGAGGACCCGCGTGATCGCCGTCGACACCGACCGGCTGGTGCAGTCGTTCCTGGCGCTCGTGCAGATCGACTCGGTGACGTACGAGGAGCGCGCCATCAGCGAGCGGCTCGCGGCGGAGCTCGACGCGCTCGGACTGCCGTCGAAGAACGACCGCACCGGGCGCGATGGGGCGGGCAACCTGCACGTGCGCTTTCCGGCCTCGCGGCCGGACCTGCCGCCGATCATGCTGTGCGCCCACACGGACACGGTGGAGCCGGGCCGCGGCGTCAAGCCGGTGCTCCGGGACGGCGTCATCAGGACGGACGGCCGGACGGTACTCGGCGCCGACAACAAGGCGAGCGTGGCGGCGCTGCTCGAAGCTGTCCGCACGATCACACAGCACAACCTGCCGCACCGCGACGTGGATCTCGTCCTCACGTGGGGAGGAGCGCGGACACGCGGCGCCGTGGCCTTCGACGCCGGGCGCCTCACGGCCCGCATGGGCGTGACGATGGATGACACGCGGCCGCCGGGACACGTCACCGTGTCCGCGCCGGCCTACCGCTCGATTCACGCGCGGTTCATCGGCAGGGCCGCTCACGCCGGGCGGCGCCCGAGCACGGGATCAATGCCATCGCGGCGGCCGCCGCCGCCATCGGGCGCATGAGGCTCGGGCGGATCGACGCCGAGACCACGTCCAATGTCGGGCTCATCCGGGGCGGCACCGCGCGGAACTCCGGTGCCCGGGCTGGCCGAGATCGAGGCCGAGGCTCGGAGCCGCGACAACGGCAAGCTCGCCGGCGCTGGTCGACTCCCTGCGGACGGCGCTCGAGGACGGGCGCGCAGCGCCGGCGCCACCGTGGAGGCAACCATCAAGCAGGAGTACGCCGCCTATCAGGTCTCCGGGGACGAAGCGATTGTCCGCGAGGCCACTGGCGCCATCGCCCGCGCTGGACTCGAGCCGTCGCTCGGCGTGAGCGGCGGCGGCAGCGATGCGAACACCTTCAACGAAAAAGGGATCCGGTGCGTCAACCTGGCGATCGGGATGACGGACATCCACACGGTGAACGAGTCGATCGCGGTCGCGGATCTCCAGAAGACCGCCGAGATCGCGGTGGCGCCTCGATGATGGGCGCGTGACCCTCGCGCGGAATGGGCTCGGCCCGTGGCGCTGGGAGCAGCTCCGGCCTGACCCGTCCGAAACTGCCAGCTACGAGGACCCGCCCGGGTCGAACGTTTTGCCTCGACCTGGTCACCGATGACGGCACGCTCACCGCGTTCAGCACTCGGAGATAGACGCTGGGCGCGGGGAGGATGAGCACGCCGGCGCTGGTCCGGCGGTGGCGTACCGGCCAAAATGGCCCTGTCGGTCGGTCAGCAGATGCGTCGCCCGGGCGGGCCATCGCGGCCAGGAAGATCACTCTGGTCGTCTGCCGGCAGCACCAGCCCCGGGGAAGCCTGGCCACGGCCGGGGGTCGGCACGATCTCGCAGGCGCCGTGACGAACGCATCCAGGCGCCGATGCTGATCGCCCGGAGAGACATGGACCGCGAGATGGCAGAGGATGATCGGCGGCAGGTCCGGCCGCGAGCCCAGAAAGCGCACGTGCAGGTTGCCGGCCCCATCGCGCCCGGTGCGGTCGCGCCTCGACGGCAGGCCGAGCGCGTTGTGGGCACGCGCGGGGCGCCGTGGCTCGACGCCGGGCGCCTCATACCCAGCATGGGCGTGACGATGGATGACACGCGGCCACTGGACACGTCGTCGTCCGCGCGAGCCTCCTTCTACCGGGGCGACTCGACACCCGGCTTCTGACTGAGCGCTCAGGACGGGCGACCTGGGACGAGCGATTTTTTGGTCCGCTCCATGGCGGCCAGCTGGGCGGGGCCTGTGCGGGCCGGTGGGCCGTCGTCCCACTGGGGGCGTCTTTGACTCTTAGGCGGCGTACATCACCAAAGGTAGCATACCTCTGAAATGCGACGACTGCCAAAGCGCTACCTGAATATGGACACGTCATCCACTCCGGAATCATCTGACACCTTTGCTTTTACGCCGCCTTTAGCGGGGCCACTCGGCCGGGAGCTGTCAAGTGGAAAGTGCAGCGAGACCCTCGTTCCTATGGCAGGCGCCGCGGAGCTGCTGACGCAGAAGTCCGCCTCCCTGCCGGCGGTCGGGCTAGAGTGTGGACGAGAGAAGACGGGGCCTGGCCGGGCCCGATCAGGGCGCGGAGTTGTTGCTGGCGCACGATGCGCGGACGGCCGGCGACGACACCTTGAAGGAGTTACTCAGCAAGCTGAGGCGCGCGCCGCAGCGGTAGCGCAGCGGCCCAAGGAGAGACCATGGTGTTTCAGAAGACTGAGTACGAACAGTACGATGCGCTTGGGCTTGCCGAGCTCGTGCGCCAGCGGCAGGTCACGCCGCAGGAACTGCTCGAGGCGGCGATGGCGCGCGTCGAGGCCCGCGATGGCACCTATCAATGCGGTGGTCACCAAAATGTACGACCAGGCCAGGGCGGCCATTGCTGCGGGACTGCCTGCCGGGCCGTTTACCGGGGTGCCATTCATGCTGAAGGATCTCGGGGTGCTCTATGCCGGCGTGCGGACCTCGAATGGCAGTCGGATCTTTGCGGACTTTGTGGCCGATCACGATAGCACGCTGGTGGCGCGGTACAAGGCGGCAGGGCTGGTGATCATGGCCAAGACCAATACGCCTGAATTCGGCATCGCCGCGACCACCGAGCCGCAGTTGTTCGGACCGACGCGCAATCCCTGGAGTGTGGCGCACTCGGCGGGCGGCTCCTCCGGCGGGGCTGCTGCGGCAGTGGCGGCAGGGTATCTGCCCATGGCGCATGCCACCGACGGCGGCGGCAGCATTCGCATCCCCGCCTCGAAGTGTGGGTTGTTCGGTCTCAAACCCTCGCGCGGGCGCAATCCTGCAGGACCAGACCTCGGCGAGGGCCTGGCGGGCATGGCCACAGGACACTGTGTGAGTCGCAGCGTTCGGGACAGCGCCGCGCTGTTGGACGCCACCCACGGTCCTGCCCCGGGTGATCCCTATGCCGCGCCCCGCTGCCGCGCCCCTTGCTCGACGAAGTCGGGGCCCCGCCGGGGCGCTTGCGCATTGCCGTGTGCACGACGGACTATCTCGGCAAGCCGATTCATCCCACCTGTGCGGCCGCCGTGGCGGCCACGGCGCGGTTGTGCGCTTCACTCGGGCATGACGTCGAGGAGGCGAGGCCCGACTTCGCGGGCCTGCCGCTGAGTCGCGCCTGGCGGGTGATTCCGGCCGCGAATCTGTGGTTGAACGTCAACGCGAGGGCGCGCGTTTTAGGGCGCGCGCCCGTGCCTGGTGATGTCGAACCCCTGACCTGGGCCTGGATGCAAGAAGGGCGACGGTTCACCGCCGCCGAGTACATGGAGACGATCGCGACCATGCACAGCCTCGGGCGGCGCATGGCGGCGTTTCTCGAGAACTATGATCTGTTGCTCACCGCCACCCTGGCCCGACCGCCGCTGAAGCTGGGGGAGATGGACATGACCTCCGACGACGTGGAGCGCTACGTGGCGTTTCTCTTCGACGAATTCGCCCCGCTGACCCCGCTCTTCAACCAGACGGGCGGGGCAGCCATGAGCGTGCCACTGGCCTGGGCGCCCGATGGCCTTCCCATCGGGGTGCAGTTTGGGGGCGGACTCGGCGATGAGCCCAAGTTGATTCGGCTCGCAGCCCAGCTCGAACAGGCCCAGCCGTGGGCGCATCGTCGACCGCCCGTGGCGACGGTGGTGTAGGGAAGTCACCACGGAGGAAGGGGAACGCAATGACGGTCATCCTGGGCACGGGCGCGTATCGCTACGAGGTCGTCGACAACTGGGCGAAGCTGCCGCCGGAGCACGAATTCAACGCCGACGTCGCCGCGGTCGGCGTCGACACGCAGGACCGGGTGTACGCGTTCAATCGAGGCCAGCACCCCATGGTCGTGTTCGACCGCGAGGGCAACTTCCTGCGCTCCTGGGGCGAGGGGGTGTTCCGCCGCGCGCACGGCGTCCACATGGCGCCCGACGACACCATCTGGCTGACCGATGACGGCGACCACACCGTGCGGCACTGCACGCTCGACGGCAAGGTGCTGCTGACGATCGGCATCCCCGGCAAGCCCAGCGCCCTACATGAGCGGCGCGCCGTTTCACCGCTGCACGCACACGGCGCTGTCGCCGGAGGGCGACCTCTACGTCTCCGACGGCTACGGCAATGCGCGCGTCCACAAGTTCGCGCCGGACGGGACGCTGCTCCGGTCGTTCGGCGAGCCCGGCACCGATCCGGGCCAGTTCAATATTCCGCACAATATCTGCTGCGACGCCGACGGCTGGGTGTACGTCGCCGACCGCGAGAACCACCGCGTGCAGGTGTTCGACGGCAACGGCCGGTACGAGGCCCAGTGGAACAACATGCATCGCCCGTCGGGCCTCTACCTGGAGCGCGGCCCTCACCCGCGGTTCTACGTCGGCGAGATCGGCGGCGGCATGGCCGTCAACTACGACATGCCCAATATCGGGCCGCGGGTCAGCATCTATAGCCGCACGGGCGAGATGCTCGCGCGAGTGGGCCACCGGCCGGCCGGGCTCGAGCCGGGCCAGTTCATCTCGCCGCACGGGCTCGCCGTCGACTCGCGCGGCGACATCTATGTCGGCGAGGTGTCATTCACCAACTGGGGCAATCGCCACAAGGGCCAGCCCCTGCCGCCCGGGCTGCGCAGCCTGCAAAAGCTCGCCAAGGTGGGCTGACGCCCATCGGCGCTCGCCGGCGGTGCGCGACTATAGAGCGACGATGTGCCTCTTCTCGGCCCCCGTGATGGCGCTGACGGACACCGACGCGTCGAACGTCACGAACCGCCCACCCCGGTGGACGGAAAGCGCGAGTAGGTAGGAGGTCGGTCAGCTGACGGGGCCCGTGGATGCGACTCGCATCCGCAATCCGCGGCTCCAGCAAGCTCACGTCGTCCGCCAGAATTCATGGTAAGGGCTTCGCGTCGCCTCGCGGAGTCGCTCCATGACCGCACGAACCGCAGTGGGCTCCGGGTAGCCCGGGTTCGCCATGATGCGTACGCATCCGTTCTGGGTGATCGGGCACGACGTCCAGCCAGTCGCGGCGTTTCGGCTGAACCATTCCCGCGCTCGCTGGTGCAGCGAATGGTCCTGGTCGAGGAGCGCGATCAGGACGTTGATGTCCAGAAGCGCCCGCATCAATACGCGTCGTCCTCTCGCAACTTGTCGATCAGTTCGTTGGTCACGATGCCACCGCGCTTCGGAAACGGACGAAAGCCGTGCAGCGCCTGCGGTGTCTTCGCGGCGGGGCCGCGGGGTTGCGCCCAGCGCCTGGCGGGCGAGCTCGGAGATGATCGCGCCGGCCGTCTTCTTCTTCCGGCGAGCGAGATCCTTGGCGGCCTGTAGCACGTCGTCGTCGATGTCGAGGGTGGTGCGCATGCATCTGATGCTACTGCATCACTGACGATGACGTCAAGGGAACGCCTCACCACTGTTGAGTCCACCTGGACCCGGCCTGCGAGGTGCGGAGCCACTAGCACAGCTCGCGGGAGGCGAGGCGCGCACCCTCCGCCAGCGCCTGGAGCTTGAGCCACACGATCTTCGAGTCCACCTGGACCCGGCCCGCGAACGTGCCGAAGCCGCAATCGACCCCGGCCATCACGCGCTCGCGCCCGACCACGGAGGCGTAGCGCACGAGGCGCTCGGCCACGAGCTCCGGGTGCTCGACGAAGTTCGAGGTGGAGTCGATCACGCCCGGGATGATGATCTTGTCGGCGGGGAGGGCTACGTCCTTCCAGATCTTCCACTCGTGCTCGTGACGGGGGTTGGCGCCCGGGAAGGACAGCGCGGTCGGGCGCGCGCGGAGCACGACGTCGAGCGATGTCCCGGAGCGGGACGTCGGTGTGATGGGGCCCGAGCGTGCTCCCCCAGCAGATGTGCATGCGCAGGCGATCGGGGGCAGGTCTCGGACGGCGTGATTGAGCGCCTCGACGTGCATGGCGATCACCTTGCGGAAGGCGTCGAGGGACAGGTGGGCGAACACGGTGTGACGGCTCAGCGCGAGGTCCGGGCAGTCGAGCTGCAGGACGAAGCCGGCGTGGACGATGGCCTCGTACTGGGCCTTCATCACGTCGGCGAGCGCGAACAGATACGCCTCGTCGTTGGGGTAGTACTGATTGTGCAGGAACCGGCCGATCTGTCCCGGCGACGGCGACGTCATGAAATGCTCTTCGGCGGGCACGCCCGCCATGGCGGTCTTGAAGGTGCGGATGTCGGCCTCGACCGCGGGCCAGTCCTTCCACGCCACCGGGCCCGTGCACGCGGGCCGGTGCTGAAAGGGCGAGGCGAACTGGCGGAGGATGGCCGCCAGCTCGGGAATTCCTCGTCGCCGGTGCCGAGCGGCGGGGTGCTCTGGCCGTCGAAGCCGGTGAGCCGATCCTTGAGATAGACCGTGTAGTCGACCCGCCCTTGCTCGCCGTCATTGATCACGTCGAGGCCGCTGGCGGCCTGGCGCTGGACGACGTCGGCCACGGCGCGGTGGACGGACGCGTCGAGCGCGGCGCGATCCGCCCCGGGCCGTGCCTGTGACTCGAGGAGGAGCTGAATCAGGTCGGGCGGGCGGGGCAGGCTGCCCACATGGGTGGTCAGGATCCTCGTCGTGCTGGTCTTCATGGGGATCGCGGTCAGGCGCGCGCCCCCGCCGCCGCGCGGTCCATCAGGTCCTTGGCGCCGGCCTGGATCCACGGGAAGAAGCTGGTCATGATGCAGCGGACGCCGAGCCGCGTGTAGCGCTCCACGTTGGCGGCGCTGACCAGTGTCCCGGCCGTGCGGCCGGACTGCGACGATCTTCGCGATCGCCCCGTCGATCGTCTGCTGGACCTCCGGGTGGCCCATGTTGCCGATCTGGCCCATCGAGGTCGCCAGGTCGCTGGGCGCCACGAAGAAGACGTCGATGTGGTCGACCTTGAGGATGTCGTCGAGATTGTGCACCGCGACGATGTCCTCGATGAGGACGATCAGCAGGCTCTGGTCGTTGGCGGTCTTGAGATAGTCGCCCACGCCAAAGCCCTGGCGGCTGGTGAACATGCCGCGCTCGCCGAGCGGGGCGAACTTGCCGGCCTCGACCACCGCCTCGGCTTCCGGGCGGGTGTTGACGTGCGGCACCACGATGCCCTGGGCGCCGCGGTCGAGGGTGCGGTAGATCGTGGCGTAGTCGTTGTTCATCACGCGGACCACGGACGTCATGCCCCACAGGTCGCAGGCGCGGGTCAGGTTGCCGAGATCGGCGTAGTCGACCGCGCCGTGCTCACCCTCGAGCCAGATGCCCTCGACGCCGAGCGGACCGAGCTGATCGATCAGGTCCGGGTCATTGGTGCCGGACAGGATGGTCGCCACCTTGCCGGCGGCGAGCTGTTGCTTCACGCGATTCGTCCGAATGCTCATGGGGTCTCCTTCTCTCGGGTCGTGGGAAACGTGAAGACGTTCGCGGGCTCGTGGTGCAGGGCGTGGTCGCGGCGGAGGCGCGCGGCCATCGCCAGCGCATAGGGCGCGCCCTCGAAGAGCTGGGTCAGCATCAGATCGTCGAGCGAGAGGCCCGCGCGCCGGGCGGCCTTGACGCATAGATCCCGTGTCGCGGCATCGACCTGATCCGCCGTGCCCGACAGAACGGGCGGCGCCGTGACGGCCGGCGCCTCGGCACCGGGCACGAGCCCGGGACGGCGCGCGTGCCACTCGGTGGCCTGCTCGTAGGCGTGGCCGACGCGCAGGATGGCTTCCTCGCCGAAGGGGCGGCCGAGGATCTGCATGCCGAGCGGCAAGCCGCTCCGGCCGAAGCCGTTGGGCAGCGCGAGCACGGGCTGGCCCGTGACGTTCCAGGCCGTGAGCAGGCTGGGCTTCTGCCAGAACGAGATGCTGCGATAGTCGCTGAGCCGTGGAGCCTCGCCCATGCCGGCCGTGACGAAGGCGTCGAATCTGGCGAACAGCGGCTCCATCTCGACCATCATCCGGCGGTGCTCGCGGGTGGCCTGGACATAGTCGTTGGCGGTGAAGAGCACGGCGGGGAGCGCTCGCGCGCGAAAGTCGGCCCCGAAGTCGCCGGGCCGGGCGATCAAGCTCTGCTGATGGACGCTGAAGATCTCGCTCTCGGCGATGATGATCTTGACGTCGTAGTAGCTCGCCATCGGGCGCACGCGGCATTCCTCGAGCTCGGCGCCGAGCCGGCGCAGCACGTCGAGCGCGGCGTCCATCGCCGTGCGGACGTCGTCGGATGCCGGGATGTCGCCCTCCCAGTGGTGGCGAAGGACACCGATCCGGAGGCCGCGCAGATCCCGGCCGAGCGCCTCGCGATACCGGGGATCGGCCGCCGCAGGCTGCCCGCGTCCTTCGGGTCGTAGCCGGCCAGGGCCTCGAGCAGCAGCGCGCAGTCCTCGACGCTCCGCGCCAGCGGGCCGCAGTGATCGAACGTGTAGGAGTTGGGGACCACGCCCGCGCGGCTCACCAGGCCGAACGTGGGCATCAGGCCGACGACACCGCACAGCGAGGCCGGGCCCCGGATCGATCCCCCGGTATCAGATCCGAGCGCCGCCGGGACGAGGCCCGCCGCGACGGCCGCCCCCGAGCCCGAGGAGGAGCCGCCGGTGAAGTGGGCGAGGTTCCAGGGGTTGCGCGCCGGGGGCCACGGCAGATCGAACGACGGCCCGGCATGCGCCATCTCGTGGGTGGCGAGCTTGCCGAGCAGCACCGCACCCGCATCGTAGAGCCGGGCGGTCGCCGTGGCGTCAGCATCGGGGATCCGGTCGATGAAGATGCGCGAGTGCGCGGACGTGAGGATGCCCCGCGTGTCGTAGATGTCCTTGAGCCCGAAGGGGATGCCGTGCAGCGGGCCGCGCGGCGGGCTCGCGGCGATCTCGGCCTCGGCCTGCCGGGCCTGCTGCCGCGCCAGATCGAACGTGCGCGTGATGAAGGCGCGCGTCTGGCCGTCGTACTGCTCGATGCGCTGGATCAGCGCCTCGACCAGATCGACGGGCGACAGCTTCCGCGCCGCGATCAGGCGGGACAGCTCGGCGATCGTGAGGTCGTGGAGATCGGTTGCCATGGAGTCGTCCCTTCCTGTGTGACCAGCTCTGTCCCTACCCGCGCCGATCCTGCACCCCGAACGCGATACCGTCAAGGCCACGAGGCGCCGCCCACCGCCTCTCGCCAAGTCCTGTGTCCGGCGCGCGGTGCCGGGGTAGACTCGTGCCATGCGTTTACTACCCCACGAGGTCGAGGCGATCCGGGCCGCGGTGCGGGAGGTCTTCGGTCCCACCGCGAGGACTCGCCTCTTCGGGTCTCGGACACGTGACGATCTCCGGGGCGGCGACATCGACCTCTTCGTGGAGGTGGAGCCGGGTCAGGCATCGATTGCCAACGAGCAACGGCTCCGGGACCGCATCGCCCCCGCCGTCGAGGATCTCCGCACGGACGTGCTCCTTCATGAGCGGGGAGGGGTCCTCACGGCGCTCGGGCGGATCGCGCTCCGCGACGGCGTGCCCCTGTGAGCCGGGGGTGACATGGACGGTGTCCACGATCTCGGCGGCATGCACGGCTTCGGCCCCGTCGAGCGCGAAGCCGACGAGCCCGTGTTCCACGCTCCCTGGGAAGCGGTGGTCGTGGCCATCAGGCGGTCCAGGGCGATTGGGCGGCTTCTTCAACATCGACGAGTTCCGTCACGGCATCGAGCGCATGGACCCGGCGCACTACCTCGGCTCGAGCTACTACGAGCGCTGGCTCGACGGCCTCGCCCGCGTGCTCATCGAGAAGGGCGTGGTGACGCGGGAGGAGCTGGAGGAGCGCGCGGCGTCCTTCCGCGCGCGGCCGGAAGTGCCGGCCGCCGGCGCGGGGCCAGGACCCCGCGGCGCGCGCATTTCCGACGATGCAGACGGACTCCAGAGCCCGCTCAACTTCGTCCCGCCGTCGACGGCGCGCGCGTCGAGCGAGCGTCCGCGGTACGCCCCGGGCGACCGGGTGGTCACGCGGAGCTTCCATCCCCGGGCCACACGCGACTGCCGCGCTACGCGCGCGGCAAGCCGGGTGTGATCCACCGGCTCCACGGCATCCACGTGTTCCCGGACACGAACGCGCACGGCCTGGGGGAGCGGCCGCAGCCGCTGTACAGCGTGCGCTTCGACGCCCGCGCGCTCTGGGGCGAATCAGCGGAGCCGAACCACCAGGTCCACCTCGACCTCTGGGAAAGCTACCTCCGACCGGCCGACGACCGACCGTAGCGTCGCAGGCGGCTACGCCTCGGCGACCTCCGTGCGCACCGAGCCGTGGCTGCCGAAGAACCGGGCGCAGGCTTCCGCGTGCGCCGCGCGCGCCTCGGCGTCGAGCTCGGCGCACGGGCGTGGCTGATCCACATCGTGGGGTGGTAGACGAGCAGGTCCGGGCCGATCAGGTCCTCGACGGCGGCCAGCACCGCCGAGTGGCGGACGAGGTCGTCGAGCCAGGGGAAGAACAGATGCGTCTTCGCGCGGAGCTGTCCAGGGAGCCGGCCAAGCGGCTGTCCCTGAGAGGCCTCGAAAGTTTCGAGCCTCGCGCGGCAATCACGCGCCTCGGCCGGCGACAGCGCGGGCACCGGACAGAGAAAGCCGTCCTCGTGGTAGCGCGCCACCTGCTCGTCGGACAGGGCGCGGGCCATGCCTGATCAGCCCAGCCCCATGCGATCGTGAGCGACTCGGCCTCCAACCACCGTGGCCAGCACCTCGATCGCGGCGATGCCCTCCGGGGCGATCGCGGTGGGATCGGCCGAGAGCACGGCGAAGTCCGCGAGCTTGCCCGGCTCGAGGGAGCCGAGGTCGCCCTCGCGAAAGCGGCGCGGGCGGAGTGGAGCGTGTAGCAGCGGATGGCCTCCTCCGGCGTGAGCGCCTCGGCGCGGTTGAAGGGCCGCCCGCTCGCCGTCCGCTGGTTGACCATGTCGTGGATGCCGAGCAGCGGGGCGCCATTCACGACGGGACGGTCCGAGCTGCCGGGCACGAGGAGGCCGGCGTCGAGGAAGCTCCGCTGGCGATAGCACCAGGTCGAGCGCTCGGGGCCGAGGGCCGCGAGCATGCCGTCGCCGATCTCGCTGATGAACCGGCCTTGCGGCACGGGGATGACGCCGAGCGCGGCCAGCCGCCGCACGTCCTCGGGCCGGCAGACGCCGCAGTGCTCGATGCGGTGGCGGTGGTCGGCGCGCGGATGGGCGGCGAGCGCGTCCTGGTAGATGTCGAGCACGGTGGCGACCGCGCGATCACCAATGGCATGCGTGGCCACTTGCCAGCCCGCGCGGTGGGCGCGGGTGATGATCCGGCGCAGCCGCTCGACGTCCATCTGGAAGAAGCCGCGATTGCCGGCCTCGCCCTCGAAGTCGCAGCACATCGCGGCGGTGCGGCCGATGAGCGAGCCGTCGGAGAACACCTTCACCGCGCCGATGCGCAGCCACTCGTCGCCCCATCCCGTGCGGATGCCGAGGTCGAGGCCGAAGCCGTCGCCGTCGGCGGCGGCGTGCGGCAGGTCGTGCAGCGCCTCCGCGGCGACCATCAGCGTGGCCCGCACGCCGAGCCGGCCCTGCCGGCGCGCCTCCTGCCAGGCCGACAGCTCCACGGGACTGCGCGCCACGAGCCCGCCGCCCACACCCGCCTCCTGCACGCTCGTGAGTCCCTCGCGGAGATAGTGCTCGCTCGCGCGCCCGATCGCCTCGACCAGCTCGGCCTGCGGATACGGGTAGACCAGCGCGCGGACGAGCGCCTGCGCCTGCTCCTGGAGCAGCCCGGTGGGACGCCCGGCGGCGTCGCGCTCGACCACGCCGCCCTCGGGCACCGGGACGCGGTCGATGCCGATGGCGTCGAGCACGCGCCCGCCCACCACGCACATGTGGCCCGAGTTGTGGCGAAGCCAGACGAGATGGTCGGGCGCGACCGCATCGAGCTCCGCCGCCCGCGGATGCCGCCGCTCGGCGAGCTTGTTCTGATCGTAGCCGCCGCCGATGACCCAGGAGCCCGGCGGCTGGGTCGCGGCCCGCGCCTTCACCGCGCGCAGGATGTCCTCCACGCTCTCGATGGGCGGTGAGGACAGCGGAACGTCGGCGAGCCCCATGCCGAAGGACGGCATGTGATTGTGCGCGTCGTGGAAGCCGGGCACCACCGTGCGGCCCTGGAGGCTCACCACGCGCTCCGCGTCGAGGTGGCGGCGCAGCTCGTCCCCGTCGCCCACCGCGACGATGCGGCCGCCCAGCACGGCCAGCGCGGTCGCGCGCGGCCGCGCGGGATCCATGGTCAGGAGGGTGCCGCCCTCGAAGATCCGGTCGACGCGCATGGCGTGCCCACTCACGCTAAGAGCCTGTCGGAGAAACGCAGCTAGAGCGATGAGAAGGGTCCAGCTGCGAGGCGGCGCCCGAAGGCAGCCGGCGAGGCGTACTTTCTGTACGTTGAGCCGGCTGTCGAGGGCGCCAACGAGCAGATGGGCCCTTATCATCGCTCTAGCCGCGGACGATCTCCCTCGACGATGATCCGCCACAGCACCCGGCTCTGGCTCCGGTCGTAGTCGCCGTGGGCGCGGTGCATCGTCGCGCGGTCGTCGATGACCAGCACGTCGCCCTTGCGCCAGACGTGGTGATAGACGATCTCCGGCCGGATCATCCGGTCGAGCAGATCGCCCATGTAGGCTCGGCTCGCCTCGGGCGTCATGCCGTCGATGTGGGTGGCCTTGGAGATGTGGAAGTACACCGCCCTCGATCCGTGCACGGGATGGGTGCGCACCATCGGGTGCTCGATCGGCTTGCCGTACTTGTCCCGGTCTTCCGGGCGCGTGTCGGCGTGCCCGTCCAGCCCGTTGAACGTCGTGAGCGACTCGAGGCGCCGGCGCTCGTCATCGTGCAGGGCGAGATAGGCCGCGCGCATGTTGGCCACGCTGGTGCCGCCGCCGGCCGAGGGAATCTCCACCCCGTACAGGATGGTGGCGGCCGGCGGGCATTCGCGGTTGGTGTGGTCGGTGTGCCACTGCTCGGCCGGCTGCTGGCCGTTCCGGTGCCAGATCAGCCCGATCAGGGGAAGTCGGGCATGTTGTGCTGCGAGTAGTGCTGCTCCATCGGCGGCCCGAACACCGACGCGGCGGCGAGATACTGCGGCAGGCGTCAGGGACTGGTCGTGAAACACCAGCGCCAGATGGTCGGCCAGCGCGCGCGTCAGCGCGTGCCGGGTCGGCTCGTCGATCGGCGCGCTCAGGTCGACGCCGGCCACCTCGGCGCCCAGCGAGGGATGAAGGGGCGTGATCCGCACGTGTGCCATGGCGCGTCGGCTCAGCGGGCCAGGCCGGGGCTTCCGGCCGCTACGGCATAGAAGTTCATCGTCAGCGAGACCGCCGTGTAGTACCCCATCAGGACGATCATGTCGGTGACGCTCTCGTGCCCGAGCACCGTGACCGCGCGGTCGTAGAGGCCCTGAGGGACGAGCCGCCCGCCGGCGAGCGCCATCGCCACCTCGTAGACCACCTGCTCGCGCGCGTCGGTGAACGAGGCCGGAAGGCCGGCGACGATCGCCTCCACCGCGGCGGCGGGCAGGCCGACCTCCATGCCGCGCTTCTCGTGCGCGGCGGTGGGGTAGGCCGAATGCCATCGGCTGTTGATGACGAGGACCGCGATCTCGCGCTCGCGCTCCGACAGCGAGGACTGGCCCGGCGTGAAGTGCTGTCCGAGCGGCGCCGCCGCGCGCACCAGCTTCGGATTGTGCACCCACACCTTGTAGGGCCCGGGCAGCCGACCGCGCGGGCCCTCGACGAGGAATCGGTATCCTTCCCGCTGCTCCGGCGTCATCCGGTCGACGGGAATCTCGGCATAGCGTCCGAACGTCGGCGCGTCGCTCATGTGCGTATCTCCCTATTTCATCCGCTCCTGGATCTTGGCGATGGCGGCGCGCGCGCACTCCTCGTCGAACTGGCCGCCCGGAGCTCCGCTCACGCCGATCGCGCCGATCGCCGTCCCGCCCGCCATGATCGTCACGCCGCCGACCGCATAGGTGACGTTGGGCAGCGGTGTCTGCGGCACCGTGGTGGCGGGACTCCTGGCCATCCGATCGGCGACGGCCTTGGTGCTGTCCTCCTTGCGCGCCAGCGTCAGCGAGGCCGCCGAGTACGCCTTGTAGAAGGCGTTGTCGAGCGTGTGGATCGGCGCCCCGTTGCCCCGCAGCATCGCCTGGCGAACCCCGTCGAGATCGACGACGACGGCCGTCACCGTGTAACCCTTCAGGGCGCACTGCGCGACCGATTCGCCCACCAGCTCGTTGGCGAGCGGCGCCGACAGCTTCTGCATGCTGACCAGGCCCTGGGCCGAGGATCCCGTCGCGATACCCGCCAGCACGAACGCGAACACCGTACCTGCCGCCACGATTCGTGACATCCTTCCCTCCTGTCGGTTGTCCCCGGTTAGACAGCCTCGATCGGGCAGACGCGAGAGCCGTGCCCCTGCGGATCATACTCCAGCGCGGACCGCGTGTGGCGGCGGCGGCCCGGCCCGACGCTTGCCGCCCGTCGCGTCCTCGCCTATCGTGGTTTGGCGGCGCCGCGGCCGTCATGTCGTCGAGTCCCGAGCCCGCGAGCCAAGGAGGCCTCTTCATGACGAGCCGACGCACGCGCCTGATCGCGGCTTTCGTCCTCGCCCTGATGTCGATTGCTTCCACGCCCGTCCTCGCCGCGGAAGCGCCGGCGGGGCAGATGACCTGGGCTCTTCACTTCAGCCTGGCGCCGACCCTCTTCGAGCCTGCCGAGACTGCGGGCCTCATCACGCCCTTCATGATCCTCTACGCGCTCCACGACGCCCTCGTGAAGCCGATGCCCGAGAAGACCATGGCCTCGAGCCTGGCCGAGTCGTGGAGCACGTCGCCCGACGGGCTCGTCTACGAGTTCGTGCTGCGCAGAGGGGCGACGTTTCACAACGGCGAGCCCGTCACGTCCGAGGACGTCAAGTTCTCGTTCGAGCGGTACCGCGGCATCTCGGCGAAGGTGCTCAAGGAGAAGGTCGCCGCGATCGAGACTCCGGATCCCCGGCGCGTCCGGTTCCGGCTCAAGCAGCCATGGCCGGACTTCATGGCGTTCTACGCCACGCCGGCGACGGGCGCGGCCTGGATCGTCCCCAGGAAGTACGTCGAGAAGGTGGGTGAGGACGGCTTCAAGAAGGCGCCGATCGGGGCCGGCCCCTACAAGTTCGTCTCGTTCACGCCGGGGGTCGAGCTCGTGCTCGAGGCCTCCGACGGCTACTGGCGCAAGACGCCGAGCGTGAAGCGCCTGGTCTTCAAGGCGGTCCCGGACGCGGTGACGCGACTGGCCATGCTCAAGCGCGGTGAAGTGGACATCGCCTACGCGGTCAACGGCGAGCTCGGCGAGGAGGTCCGGCGCACTGCCGGGCTCACACTCAGGCCCACGCCGTTCGTGGCCACCCACTGGCTGGTCTTCGCCGACCAGTGGGACCCGAGCTCTCCGTGGCACGACCGGCGCGTGCGCCTCGCGGCCAATCACGCGGTCGACCGTCAGGCGATCAACCAGGCGGTGACCCTCGGGTTCTCCAAGGTCACCGGGAGCATCATCCCCACCAGCTTCGATTTCTACTGGCCGCCGCCGCTCTACTCCTACGATCCGGGCAAGGCCCGGCAGCTCCTCGCGGAGGCCGGATACCCGAAGGGCTTCGATGCCGGAGACTTCTGGTGCGATGCCTCGGCTTGCCAGTACGGCGAGCCGGTCCTCAACGACCTTCAGGCCGTCGGCATCAAGACGAGGCTTCGGTCGCTCGAGCGCGCGGGGTTCCTCAAGGCGTATCAGGAGAAGAAGCTCAAGAACATCATCTACGGGTTGAGCGGTATCTTCGGCAACGCGGCCACCCGGATCGAGCCGTTCGTGATCTCGGGCGGCGCCTTTGCCTACGGGGGATACCCCGACATCGACGGGCTCTTCAAGGAGCAGGCGGGTGAGCTCGACCCGAAGAAGCGCGAGGCGCTCCTCCATCGCATCCAGCAACTGATCCACGACAGGGCCATGGTGCTTCCGATCTGGCAGCTCGCGCTCCTGCAGGGGTCGGTCCGCGCGTGGCGGAATCGGGGTTCGGCCTCATCGCCGACTATCCGTGGTCGGCGCCGTACGAGGACGTGAAGCTCAAGGCGAAGTGAGAGCAAGCCGCTCGGTCGCCGCGGCGGGTCTCGCCGGCGGAGGGAGCGGGGCTACTTCGCGGGGGTGCGACGGAGACGCCGCGGGCGCCCGTCTTCTCGATCGCGCGGGCGACGAGTCCAGATGCCTTCGCGTCCTCGACGACGCGCCGGAGGTAGGCGAGGCCGGCGTCGCGGCCCTTGGGCACGGCGATGGACTGTTGCACGCCCATGAAGCGCCCCTCCACGATGCGCGATCCCGGCAGCTTCCCGGCGAGGCCGAGCAGCCCCTGCGTCAAGCCGGCGAGCGCGTCCACCTTGCCGGTCACGAGCAGGTCGAACGCGGCGTCGCCGCCCTGCGTCGACACGAGCTGGGCGCGCTTGAGATTGCGGCTCAGGAACAGCTCATAGTTCGCGCGGGCCGGGGCGGCGACGCGCACGCCCTCGCGGTCCACCTCCTCCGCGGTGCGCAGCGGCGAGGCGCCCGGCACGAGGTAGCTCGCTTCGATCTCGAGATAGGCCGCGGTGAAGCTCATCAGCGCCTCGCGCGCCGGATCGGAGCCGAGGAACGCGATGTCCCATACGCCGGTCGGCGCCGCGTCGCCCATGAGGGCGACGCTGTCGTAGGCGACGATCTCGACGGGCACGCCGAGGCGCCGGCCGATCTCCTGCATCAAGTCGACCGCCACGCCGCGCGACTCACCGGTCGCCCGGTCCTTCGTGGCGAGAATGAAGTTCCCGTAGTTGATCCCGGCGCGGAGCTTTCCGGTCGGGGCGAGGTCGGCGCGGACGGCGGGCGTGATGTCGGTCATGGTGCTCGCCAGGGTAGCAGAATCACCGCGACAAGTCCCGCGGCGGTCCCGTGAGACAATCGCGAACCGAATCATGCGTCAGGCGACGCCCGCCATATCGTCGGGCAGCGCTTCCACGTCAACGGCGGCGACTATCTGGCGTAGCACGCCGCACGGGAGCCTCCATGCCGAACGCCGTTCTCGCCGACTACCGGTCCAAGGTCCGGAAGCCAGACGACTTCGACGCCTTCTGGGAGGGCGTGCTGCAGCAGGCGGCGGCGGTCCCGCTGGCGCCGGAGATGGTCCTCGACCCGCTCAGGACGTCGGACGACGTCGAGGTGTTCCAGGTCTTCTACTCGAGCCTCGACCACCTGCGCATCGCCGCCTGGTATTGCCGCCCGGCCCGCCTGACCGCGCGGACTCCCGCCATCCTCTTCTTGCCGGGCTACCAGATGGACCCCCGATTCCCAAGGAGTGGGCGCGCAAGGGGTACAGCGCGCTCTCCGTCGCCCCGCGCGGCAAGCTGCGCAGTCTCGGCCAGTTCAATCCCGGCTATCCAAATCTGTTGACCTACAACATCGTCGATCGGCACACGTATGCCTACCGCGGGTTCTACGTGGACGCCTGGCGGGGCGTCGATTTCTTGCTGTCGCTGCCCGAGGTCGACCCGGCGCGCCTCGGCGTGACCGGGAGCAGTCAGGGCGGCGGCCTCACCATCACCACGGCGGCCATGCGCCAGGAGATACGCGCGGCGGCGGCCGGAGCGCCGTATCTCTGTGGCTACATGGACGCCATCGAGCTGACGCACACGTATCCCTACGAAGAGATCAACGACTTCCTGCGCATCCATCCGGAGAGTCGCCGCGCCGTCGAGGAGACCGTCGCCTACTTCGATGGCATCAACTTCGCCGACAGGATCACGTGTCCCATCATCGTGAACATCGGTCTGCAAGATAACGTCTGTCCGCCGGAGACCGGCTATGCGCTGTTCAGCCGGATCCGGGCCACGGACAAGCGGCTGTACACGTACGACGGCCACGGCCACGACGCCGGGCGATACAAGCAGCAGTCCATCATCGACCAGTTCTTCACGCAGCACCTGCTGTCCGAGAGGTAGGCCAGGATGGGCCAGCGACCCGCTGATTTCGACCAGTACTGGCAAGACACCCTCGACACGCTGGCCGGCTATCCGGCCTGCCCCGAGATCGACGCCCTCCCGCTCAGGACCACTGACTTTGCGACCCTCTACGGCGTGCGACTCACCAGCCTCGGCCCCTATCGCGTGTTCGGCTATCTCAGCATCCCGGCCGGGCGTGGTCCCTTCCCGGCCATCTACTACGCGCCGAAGTACCAGAGCGTGCTGGAGATCATCCCCCAGGGGACGGCAAACCTGCAGCGCAGCCGGTACATCACGTTCGCCCTGGCCGCGCGGGGGCAACGCAACGCGGACACGCCCTACGCCGCGATGTTCCCCGGCCTGCTCACGGACGGGATCGACCGGGCCACGTCGTACATCTTTCGAGGGATCGTGGCCGATAGCGTGAGGGGCCTGCAGTTCCTGCTGACACGGCGGGAGCTGGATCCCGCGCGCGTGGTCGTGGTTGGCAACGACATGGCGCTCATCACCACCGCGCTGCAGCCGGGAGCCACGCACGTCGTGACCGCCCCGCAGCTCTTCCACGACACTGCGGAGCTGGCCCCAAGACTCGGGCGTACCCCCTGGAGGAGATCAACGACTATCTGCGCGCCTATCCCTCGCGGGCCGAGAACGTGCGCCAGACGCTGGCCTACTACGACCTCGAGGCCTTTGCGCCGCGCGCGAGCGCGACGACCCTGGTCATGGCGGGAGCGCCGGGCGCCGTGCCGGATGCGCCGAGCCTCGGGCGAGTGGTGGCGGCCCTGCGGGGCCAGGTGACCGTGCATGTCTCGGAGCAATCGAGCTACAAGGACGGCCTCTACGCCGAACGGTGGATGGCGGAGCAGCTCGGTATCACGGACCTGCCAGGCATCCTCCCGGAGCATTGGCGGTAGCGCTCGTCCCGCTGCTCGTCGTCGATCCGCAGAGGACCGCGATCGCTACGGCAGGAGGTCGGCCACCGCGATGCGCTCGCCGCTGAACCCGAGCGGAGCGACGGTGGCCGGGGGCGCCAGCCGGGTGACGGAGCGATACCGCCACCCGAAGGCCGCTGACGCGTCCGGCTCGGGGTCGCGGTACACCTCCACAACGCCATCGACGAGGTTCACGAGCCAGTAGTCCGGGACGGCCGCGCGTGCGTACAGACTGCCCTTGCGGGTGCGATCGAACGTCGAGGCTCGATTCCGCCACCTCGACCACAAGCGCCGGGTGCGCCGGATGCGATGCCCGATAGTCCCCGGGGTGTCCTGGCACCACGACCAGATCAGGCTCGGGCTCCGATTCGTCGTCGAGGGACACCGGCGCCTGAGCCGCACGATCCATCCAGGTGGAACGATGGCCCTCAGCGCATAGTCGACCTTGGTGATCGCGGAGGCATGGTACGAGCCCTGCGGCTCGGCGACGACGAGCTGGCCGCCGATCAGCTCGATGGGCTCGCCTTGGAACACTCCGAGATCCACCAGACGGTCGTACTCCGCCCGCTGCCAGCGCCTCAACGTGAGCGGGGTCTGCATGCGCCTACGGTAGCGGGAGGCTGGACGCTGGTCAATGTGCCCGGACGGATACGTGTTCGCAACACCTCGCGGCGCTGGGTTACGATGTGCCCGGTGGCCACGACGTCCGGGGCGGTGCAGCCAAAGGATCGGCGGTGGGGCGGGGCATGACCGGCACGACTCGCCGGCCGATGTCCCTCGCCCACCTGACCGTGCTGGAGACGACGCCTCCCGAGCTGGTCAGCGTGGCGGCGGCCGCGGGCTTCCGGAGCATTGGCATCCGCCTGACGGCCACGCCGAGCGTGGGCATCCCTCCGTACGACATCCTGAGCGATGGGCCGCTCCTGCGGGAGACCTTGCTGCGTCTGGCGGATACGGGCGTGTCCGTGCTCGACACGGAATTCCTTCGCTTCGAGCCCGAGCACCCGCTGGCGATCCCGGAGGGATTCCTCGAGGTCTCGGCGCGGCTCGGCGCGCGGAACGTGCTCGTGATGAGCGCCGAGCCGCAGGAAGCACGGACCATCGAGCGATTCTGCGAGCTCTGCGACCGGGCCGCCCCGTACGGCCTGCACGTCGGCCTGGAGTTCGCGATCTACACGGGGGTCCGGACGCTCGCCGACGCCGTCCGCGTCGTGGCGCGGTCGGGCAGGGCGAACGCGTCGGTCCTGATCGACGCCCTGCACTTCAGCCGGTCGGGAGGAACGCCCGCTCACGTCGCGCACGTCGATGCATCGCTCTTCCGGTACGCGCAGATCTGCGATGCCGCCCCGGACATGCCCGGCCCCGGCGACACGCCCGGGCTCATCCGCGAGGCCCGCACGGGCCGACTCCTTCCCGGCGAGGGCGTCCTGCCGCTGGCCGAGCTGGTGGCGGCCTTGCCCGACGCCTTGCCCCTGGCTGTGGAGGCGCCCTGCCGGGCCACCGCCGACCTCCCCGCCGTCGAGCGCGCGAAGCGCGCCCACCACGCACTCTCGGCCCTGCTGCACAGGCCGCGCGGAGTGACGCGCCCGATGCCCTTTCGTCTTTGACAACCGCACGCATCCCACATAGGCTAGCTCCAGCCGGCCGCCGAGTGCCCCCGAATCCATGTGAGGCTCGTGTCCTGTGACTGACGGATGGTCCGATCCATTGCGAGCATTGCCGGTTCCCGAATGCGCGCGCGCGCGACGTTCTGCGAGCAGTGTGGTCAACCACTCCTTCGAACCTGCCCTAAGTGTGGGGCGCGCCCGTCAGCTTCGGCGAGGTTCTGCGTCGAATGCGGGACGGCCCAGGACGCGCCCGGAAGCTCGCCCAGCCGCCTGGCATCGCCCGTCGCATACACTCGAGCCACCTGGCCGAGCGAATTCTCACCTCGCGCGCGGCGATCGAAGGGGAGCGCAAGCAGGTCACGGTCCTCTTCGCCGACCTCCGATCATCGCTCGAGCTCCTGGCCAATCAGGATCCCGAGGAGGCCCGGAGGCTCCTCGACGCGGTGGTCCAGCACATGATGGACGCGGTCCATCACTACGAGGGAACGGTGAATCAGGTGCTGGGCGACGGCATCATGGCCCTGTTCGGCGCGCCGCTGGGACATGAAGACCATGCCGTGCGCGCCTGCTATGCCGCGTTGCGCATGCAAGAGCAGGTCCGTCGCTTCGCCGAGAACGTGTGGAGGAGCGAGGGCGTCTCCATCCAGATCCGCGTCGGGCTCAATTCCGGAGAGGTCGTGGTGCGCTCGATCAGCACCGATCTGCGCATGAGACTACAGCGCGATCGGGTCGACCACTCATCTCGCCGCGCGCATGGAACAGCTTGCGATCCGGGAACGATTCTCGCGACCGCCGACACGTTCCGCCTCGTCGAAGGCCTGGTCGAGGTCACGCCGCTCGGGCCGATCACCGTGAAAGGACTCGCCTCTCCGATCAACGTCTATGAGGTCACGGGACCTGGGCGAGCGCGGTCCCGATTCCAGGCGGCCTCCGGTCGGGGCTTCACGCAGTTCGTCGGCCGCGAGCGCGAGATGGAGCACTTGCATCGCATCCGGGAGCGCGTGGACGCCGGACACGGCCAGGTGGTGGGAATCGTCGGCGAGCCCGGCGTCGGCAAGTCGCGACTCTTGATGGAGTTCAACCGCGCCCCCGACCTGGAGGGCACGCTCGTCCTCGAGAGCGCGGCGACGCCCTACGGCCGCGACGGCCTCCACGGGCCGATCACGAGTCTGTTGCGCTCGTACTTCGGGATCGAGGATCGGGACGACCCGTCGACCGCGACCCGGAGAGTGACGGACGCGCTGGTCGCGATCGACCAGGCATTGCTCGCGATACGACCGGCGTTGCTGGCATTGCTCAACGTGCCGGTCGACGACAGCGGGTGGCTCGCCCTGGACGCCTCTCAGCGGCGCCAGCGGACCCTCGATGCCGTCAGGCTACTGCTGTTTCGAGAAAGTCGGCGCCGTCCCGTGGTCGTGGTGGTGGACGACGTGCAGTGGGTCGATCCCGAGACGCAGGCACTGCTGGATGCGCTGGTCGACACCCTGCCGGCGGCGCGGGTCATGCTTCTCGTGGCGTATCGGCCCGAGTATCAGCATGCGTGGGCCAACCGGGCCAGTTACACCCAGCTCCGCCTCGACCGGCTGTCGCCGTCGAGCGTGGAGACACTGTTCGACTCGCTGGTGGGGACCGATTCCAGCCTGGTTCCCCTCAGGGAGTACTTGATCGACCGAACCGAGGGCAATCCGTTCTTTATCGAGGAGTGCGTGCGCGCCTTCGTGGAGACGGGAGTCCTCGTCGGGCCGCGCGGTGCCCGCCGGCGGGCGCTCGAGGTGGAGGGGATTCGCGTGCCGGATACGGTCGAGGCGGTCCTCGCCGCGCGCATCGACCGGCTCTCGCCCGAACACAAGCGTCTGCTGCAGTCGGCGGCGGTCATCGGGAGGGAGGTGCCCTTCGCGCTCCTGGAGGCCGTGACCGAGGAGGCGGACGTCGACATCCGACCGGGTCTGGCCGTTCTCCAGTCGGGGGAGTTTCTGTACGAATCGAGCATGATCCCGGACCTCCAGTACATGTTCAAGCATGCCTTGACGCAAGAGGTCGCCTACAAGGCGCTGCTGCAGGAGCGACGCCTCCCCCTTCACGGTCAGGTCGTGGCGGGGCTCGAACGGCTCTACGCGGATAACCTCTTCCCTCACCTGGAACGCCTCTCGTACCATGCCTTTCGTGGCGAGCTATGGGAGAAGGCCGCGACGTTTTCTCGGCGGGCGGGAAGCAAGGCGATCGCGAGAAGCGCGTCGCGCCAGGCGGTCGTCTACTTCGAGCAGGCGCTGGCCGCGCTCGGCCATCTCGAGGAATCCGGGAGCGCATGGAACAGGCCCTGGACGTGCACCTGGATCTGCAGAGTGCCCTCGTGCCGCTCGGACACCTCGAGCGAATGCTCGAGAGCCTTCGCGCGGCCGAACGCCTGGCGGAGCGGCTGGGCGGGCAGAGCCGACTCGGTCGCGTCCATGCGTACATGGCGCACTGCTTCTGGTGGGCAGGCGAGCCGGCGCGCGCCGTGGAGTCCTGTCAGCGATCGCTGGCCATCGCCGCGGAATCTGGGGACTCCGGGCTGGCCATGGTTTCCAACGTTCGCCTTGGACAGGCATCGTTTGCGCTCGGTCGCTATCGTCAGGTGGTGCAGGCGTGTCACGCGGCGCTGGACATCCTCGGAACGGAGTCGATCGGGAACGTGTTCGGCCTTGCGGCCATGCCATCGGTGGTGAGCCTGTCGTTCATGGGCCGGTGTCAGGCGCTCCTCGGTGATTTCCGGGTGGGAGTCGAGACGGGCAAGCATGCGGGCAAGCTGGCGGAGCAGGCGGAGCACCCATACAGCATGGTCATCGCGTACTGGGCGCTCGGAGACATCTACGTCACGCAGGGTCGGTGTGAGCCCGCGATCGGTCTCCTCGAACAGGCGGCCCGGATGTGCTCGGCCGGGAAATTCGCCTTGATGGTTCCGATCGTGGACCGCCACCTGGGCGAGGCGTACTGTCTCTCGGGACGGGGCGACGAAGGGTGTGCGGTTGCTCGAGGCGGCGGTCCAGGACCTCGCCGCGGTGCAGTTCATGCCGGCACTGCCGGGCGCGTACGCCAGCCTCGGCGAGGGCTATCTGATGGTCGGGCGCCTCGAGGAGGCCCGTCGCACGGCCGAGCGGGCGCGAGAGCTATGCATTGCGCACGAGCAGGGCGGCCACCGAGGCCGCCGTCGTGCGCATCCTGGGCGAGATCGGCCTGGCTCAGTCGAGAGCACCGGGCGAGACGAAGGCGTTCTTCGCCGAAGCCTGGGCACGGGCACAAGAGCTCGAGAATCGACCGTTGATGGCCCGTTGTGCCCTGGGCCTGAGTCGAGCCGAGCGAGGGGCCGGGGAACGCGGGCCCGCCGCTGGAACATCTCGGTGTGGCAGTGCAGATGCTGACGGAAATGGGCATGACGCGGTGGCTTCAAGAGGCCCAGGCAGACCTGGCGAGCCTCGCATCCAGCGAATAGCTGTTCGCGACGGTTTGAACGTCCCTACGAAAGGAGGAGCCATGGGCTTCGCACCGGAGTATCACGGTTACCGCTTCATGCAGGACTCCGCAACCAACATGCAGGACGCCGCACCCAGTGGGGGAAGGGGAAGGGAAGGACTTCGAATTCGACGGGACGGTGACCTGGACGGTCGACATCGCGCGCGTGTACGCCCTGGGGCACGCAGGACTCGTGAGCCAATTGGAACGCCCGGGGCTACAAGATCGGCCTGCTCTTGCTCGCGGGGCAAACGATCGAGAGCTTTGTGTACGGCGGCGCCAGTCTTCAGAGCATCCCCGAAGCGACCGCCGACCTCGACGGCGCCTTCGGCACGCCGCCAGGCCATCGCTGGGCCGGATGGGGCCGACCCAGCGGGAGCGGGAGTTCGGCCAGATCCCACCCAACGTGGTGACGTTCAAGGTTCACGTGCGGCTCGCCGGCGCTGGTCCCGCTTGCCAGCTCATCCCGGTGGCATTGCGGCACTGGCAGGAGCTCCTTTTCGGAGAGCATGCCGAGCCTCTGGGTAGTCCGCAGGTAGGGCGCTAGTCTAGGACCAGTTGCTGCGAACCAGGCCGATCTGGTTGATGTGCTCGGTGTCGTGCTTCGCCCAGCCGTGGACGATGCGGCGGATGGTCATGAAGCCGCGAAGGGAATGCTGGCCGCCGCGTTCCCATTCGGACGGCGCCAGCGCTTCGGAGCGCGGCGAGGGTGGCGCGACGAGCGCGAAGGAAGCACTCGAGCGCGAGATGGGGGTCGTGCTGCCGGTACTGCCGCTCCGCGGCCCACCGATCCGGATCGAAGGTGGACAGAGACGGCCGCTCGTTGATGAGGATGAAGCCGACGCGCTCGAAGTACGCTTCCTCGACATCTCGAAGATGACAGACGACCCAGCCGACCGACCAGCCGCCATCCGCGGCTCGGCGGGCAAGCTGGGAGGAGAGAGAGATCAGCGATCAGCCCGGGTAGCTCGTCGCACGTCTCGGCCATCCGCCGGAGCCGTGCCGGGGTCTCGGTCGAAGCGTCTCGCATTGTCTTGGACGAGCTGTCCATCGCGGCCTCCCGGAGCTTCAGTCTTCCCGTCGATCGCCGTCACGCCTCGAGATCGTAGCGGAGCACCTCGTTCGAGCCGTGCAGGCCGCCCAGCTTGGTGTCGATGAGCCGGTAGAGCTCGCGGGCCAGAGACGTGAAGCCCATCTGGCCCCGCCCGATGAATCCGACGGCGCGAGGTGGTGCCGATATCACTGCGGGACCTCGACCAGCTCCAGCGCTTCGCGGCTCGGGCCCTCGATCATCACCGCGCGCGTGTCGCCGAGCGGGTAGGGCTCTTCGAGGAAGGTGACGCCCTCGCCGCGCAGCTTGGCCACCCAGGCGTCGAGATCGGTGACGCTGAGCGCGATGTGATCGTACAGCTGCCCGCGCGTGCTCACGAGCGGCCGGTCGCCCTGCCGCACGTACCAGGCGAACGCCACGTCGCCGAACACGACCGCGGCCGACGGCGCCCGGAACATCCCTTCCCGGTCGAGCGCCGGCCAGCTCCGATCGGGTCCGCGCGGCACCCTGCAGGTGGCCTCGGTCAGCGGCGTGCTGCTGGTGCGCCCTGCAAAGACCGGCGCGTTGAGGTGCTTCTGGTACCAGAGCTGGGCACAGAACGGATCGTCCTGGTAGAAGTGCACGTGGTTGAAGCGCTCGGCCGGGTGATTGCCCGCGTATTCCACGAGGGCATTGTCGGGACCTTGCATGTACCCGAAGCCGCCGGTGCGGGTCGGCTGCACGCCTCGTGGCCTTGGCCTCGGCGATCTGCGCCTTCGTCCGGCCGCGGCACGCCGCCCGTGCCCGGCCAGCGTGTCGCTGCTGATGAAGACCGAACCGCCTTCATCCGTGGTGTAGAGCGGCAAGAGGCGTGACGTCCGGCCGGCCCTTGTAGGACTCGAGGCTCTGCGCGCGTGTCGGTGACGTGCCAGCCGAAGTGCCAGATCGCGGTCTGCGGCGACGTGGCGGGCGCGGTGGCGACCTTGGTGAACAGGACCAGGACGTCGTTCGGCGACGCGAGCGCGGGCAGGCCGCCCCAGCTCGTCTTCGCGGTGGTCGGGAACCGTCGCGTGTAGAAATCGACCGCCGCGTCGGGGTCGACGGAGTTCAGATGAAGATGATGAAAGCCGGGAGCCGGGAGCATGTCGGTGTGCCCTCCCCTCGTCACTGCATGGCGAATGGGCGGAGCCTAGCAGGGCCGCGGGGCAGCGTCAACGCCGCGGGGGCCTTGGTTGCGACATAGAAATGTCATGGCTAAGTGCAACGTGAAAGTGTCACCCCATGGAGACATGGGAGACCCTCACGATGAGCCGAAAGGAAGTGCCCCGGGCCGGGCTGTTGAAGTTGGTGCTCGACGGCACGGCGACGAACGCGCAAGGGGCGGCGTCGCTGCGCCTGAGTGCCCGGCACGTCCAGCGGCTGAAAGCGCGCCTGCGGGCCGAGGGGCCGGCGGGCTTGCCGCACCGCAGCCGGGGCCGGCCGTCCCCGCGCCGCCTGCCGAAGACGGTGACCGCCCAGATCGACGCCCTGTTGCAAACCCGCTACAAGGACTTCAATGACTGCCACGCCACCGAGAAGCTGCGCGAGGTGGAGGGCCTGCGCATCAGCCGCGAGCTGGTGCGGCGGCGGCGCCGGGCCCTGGGCTTGCCCGCCAAGCACCGGCGGCGGGCCCGGGTGCATCGGCATCGCCGCACGCCGGAGGCCCGCATGGGGCAGCTCGTCCAAGTCGATGCCAGTCCCTTTGCCTGGCTCGGCGCCCGCGGGCCCGCGATGACCTTGCACGGCGCCATCGACGACGCGACCAACACCGTGCTGGCCCTGCACTTCCGCCCCACGGAGGATCTGCACGGCTACGCCGTCGTCTTCCAGCAGCTGTTCACGCAGTATGGCGTGCCGCTCGCCTTCTATGGCGATCGCATCAACATCCTCGTCCGCAATGACCCCCATTGGAGCCTCGAGGAACAACTGCGCGGGGCCCAGGACCCCACGCACCTCGGCCGCATCCTGCACGACCTCGGGATTGGCTATATCGCGGCGGGCTCCCCCGAGGCCAAAGGCCGCGTCGAGCGCCTCTGGCGCACCCTGCAGGATCGCCTCACCAGCGAACTCCGCCTGCGTCACATCACCACCCCGGAGGCGGCCAACGCCTTTCTGCCCGAGTTCCTGCGGGACTTCAATGCGCGCTTCACCCGGACCCCGGCCGAGGCGGCGCCCGCCTGGCGCCGCGCCCCGCGCGATCTCGCCCTCGTGCTCAGCTGTCGCTATACGCGCCGGGTCGCCCGCGACAACACGGTCCACCTCGGGCCTCGCTGGATCCAGCTCCCGCCCGGCCCCCACCAGCGCTCCTACGCCCGCTGTCGCGTCGAGCTCCGGGAACTGCTCGATGGCCGCCTCGTCGTCCTGCAGGCGGGGACCATCCTCGCCACGCAGCCGGCGCCCCCGACTTCAGCCTCACGCCCCACAGCGCCCCGAGTTCCGACCGGCGCCACCCCGCGCAACGGCCTGGCACCTGCTCCCGAGCCGCTTGCACGCGAGCGCGCGGCCCCGCACACGGCTCAGGATCAACGCGGAGACCTCGAGACAAGGTCTACCCCTCCCCCAAAACCGCGATCGGCACGCCCCGCGGCGCGCCACCCGTGGCGCAAGGCCATTACCAAAAAGGCCCAGGCCCTTTACCCCGTACCGGGATGACACTTTCATGTTGCAGTTAACACGACATTTTCATGTTGCAGCCCGTGCACGCCCGAGCGCCGGGGCTCTATATGTCCGTACTTGCGGTGACCAGCACGATCGGCCGAGGAGAGTGGATCAATGGCGAACACGAGCGGGCTTCGATACGAGGTCGTCGAGGGATGGGAACAGCTTCCTTCCGGATATCAGCACCGTGACGTCGCGGGCGTCGCCGTCGACCTGGAGGATCGCGTCTTCCTGATCTGCCGCGGCGATCACCCGGTCCTCATGTACGACAGCAAGCGGCAAGTTCCTCGGCTCGTGGGGCGAGGGCGACTTCACCTACCGGACGCACGGGATCACCGTCGGGCCGGACAATTCCGTGTACTGCACGGACGACGGCAACCACACCATCCGCAAGTTCACGCCGAACGGCAAGCTGCTGATGACGCTCGGGACGATGAACACGCCGTCCGATACGGGCTACGACGGCAAGGACACGCGCACGGTGTCGCGCGCCGGCGCACCGTTCAACCGTCCGACCAATATCGCGGTCGGGCCCGACGGGCGACCTGTACGTGTCCGACGGCTACGGCAACTGCCGCGTGCACCAGTTCGGGCCGAACGGCGAGCTGAAGCGATCGTGGGGCACGCCGGGACAGGGGCCCGGCGAGTTCTTCCTGCCGCACGGGATCTCGGTGCACGCCGACGGGCGCGTCTTCGTGTGCGACCGCGAGAACGACCGCATCCAGATCTTCAGCCCGGATGGCGAGTACCTCAGCGAGTGGACCGACACGCGGCGCCCGACGCACCTCGTGTTCGACGGACAAGGGCGCGCCTATGTCTCCGAGCTCTGGTGGCAGCCGGGGCAGACGTCGGGTCGCTACGGGCCGGCCGGCGACACGCGCTCCGGTCGCGCCAGTGTCTACGACGGTGAGGGTCGCGTGCTCGCGCGGTGGGTGGTCCCGATCCCGTCGCCGCGGGGAGCTTCGCGGCGCCTCACGGCCTGGCCGTCGACTCACGCCGCGATGTCTACGTGGGCGAGGTCACGTGGACGTTCGCGGGCAGCCGCGGGCACGTGCCCGAGAGCTGCCACACGTTCCAGAAGTTCGCGCTGAAGTCCTGAGTCTCGCGCCACGCGAGAGTCATCGGAGGGGGCCACGGCGGCCCCCTCCGGTCCTCGCCGACCGGCATGCCGCCGGCCGGCGCTACACGAGCTTGACGTTCTTCAGAGGCAGGCTGCGCACCGGCTTGCCGGTCGCCGCGTGGATGGCGTTGAGCACGGCAGGCGTCACCACGCAGATCGTCGGCTCGCCGACGCCGCCCCAGAAATCGTAGGACGGCACGATCACCGTCTCGACCTTGGGCATCTCGGCGAGCCGCAAGATCTCGTACGTGTTGAAGTTCAGCTCCGCAATGCGTCCCTTCTCCACCGTGCACTCGCCGTAGAGCGCGGCGCTGAGACCATAGGCCACCGAGCCTTCGACCTGGGCCGCGATCTGGTCGGGATTGACCGCGTGTCCGCAGTTGAGCGCCAGCACCATGCGATGCACCTTGAGCTTGCCCTGGTCGCTCACCGACACCTCGGCGACGGCCGCCGAGTAGCTGCCATAGCCCATGAACTGCGCGATGCCGCGATGCACGCCGGCCGGCAGCGGCTTGCCCCAGTCGCCTTCTGGCCGCCGCGGCATCCAGGACGGCGAGATGCTTCGGGTGCTTGCTCATGAGGGCGCGGCGGAATTCGAGCGGGTCCTCGCCGGCCGCCCGTGCCACCTCGTCGATGAAGCATTCCATGTACACGCCGTTCTGGTTGGTGTTGACGCCGCGCCACGGGCCGACCGGCACGTGCGTATTGCGCATCGCGTACTCGATGAGCAGGTTCGGCACGGTGTAGCCGAGCTGCGCGTCACCGGGCTGCTCGGCGTACCCCTGGAGCTGGCGCACGTCCTTGCCGTCGACGATGGCCGCCTGATTCGAGAACGCGTTGATCGACTGCCCGGACACGCGCACGTGCAGCCCGACGAGATTGCCGTCCGCGTCGAGGCCGGCCGACATCCGGCACTGCGAGATCGGCCGGTAGAAGTCGTGCGTCATGTCCTCTTCGCGGCTCCAGATCATCTTGATCGGGATCCCCGGAAACTGCTTGGCGATGGGCACCGCCTGGCGCACGTAGTCCTGCGTGCCGCCGCGCCGTCCGAATCCGCCGCCGAGGTCGTGCCGGTAGACCTCGCATTTCGCGAGCGGCAAGCCCGAGGCCTCCGACAGGGCGGCCAGCGAGGCCTCCGAGTTCTGGGTCGGCACCCACACCTCGGCCTTGTCGGCCGAGATCCTGGCGGTGCAGTTCATCGGCTCCATGGTCGCGTGGGCGAGGAACGGCGTGCTGTAGACCGCCTCGACCTTTCTTGCGGCGCCCTCGATCGCCTTGGGCGCGTCGCCGTTCTGACGGGAGCCGTTGGTGACCGCCGCCGTCAGGCCCTCCTTGAGGTGCTCCGCGATCGTCGCGCTCGACTGCGATGCGCCGGCGCCCTCCTCCCAGACAATCGGCAGCGCGTCGAGCGCCCGCTTGGCCCTCCACCAGGTATCGGCGACGACCGCGACCGTCGTGTCGTTGACCTTGACGACGCGGCGTACCCCGGGCATCGCCGCAATCTTCGCCTCGTCGTAGCTCACGAGCGTGCCGCCGAACACCGGGCACGCCTTGATCGCGGCGTGCAGCATGCCCGGCAGCGCGACGTCGATCGCGTAGACCAGGCTGCCGTTCAGCTTGGCCGCCGTGTCCAGCCGCTTCAGCGGCTTGCCGGCAATCTTCCAATCTTTCGGATCCTTGAGCTGTGATGCTCTTCGGATCCGGCGCGCTGAGGCTGGCCGCCGCGGCGGCGACCTTGCCGTAGGTGGTCGAACGCTTCGAGGCCGCGTGCGTGATCACGCCGTCGGCCACGGTGACCTCGCTCACCGGCACTTGCCACTGGTTGGCCGCCGCTTGCAGCAGCATCATGCGCGCCGCCGCGCCGCCGCGGCGGACGTAGTCCTGGGAGGTGCGGATGCCGCGGCTCCCGCCCGTGCCCATCTCGCCCCAGACGCGCTTGCGGGCGAGGTTCTGCCCGGGGTGATCGAGTCGGTCGTGACCTTCCGCCAGTCGCACTCGAGCTCCTCGGCGACAAGCTGGGCGAGGCCGGTGCGCGTGCCCTGGCCCATTTCCGAGCGCGCGATGCGGATCACGACGGTATCGTCGGGCTTGATGACGACCCAGGCATTGACCTCGGCTTCGGCGGTGGCCGCGCTCTTCGCCTCGGCCGATCCGATGCCGGCATTGCGTCCGAAGGGCAGACGCAACCCGAGTGCGAGCCCGCCGCCTGCCGCGGCCACGGAGCCGACGATGAATGCGCGATCGCGGGAGGTTCATATCAGGCCCCCTTCTTTCCGCGCCGCCATGTGCACGGCCGCCCGGACGCGCTGATAGGTCCCGCATCGGCAGATATTGGTCATCGCATCGTCGATGTCCTTGTCGGTCGGTTTCGGGTTCTTCTTCAGCAGCGCTGCGGCAGCCATGATCTGTCCCGACTGGCAATAGCCGCACTGGGGTACGTCGAGCGCCGCCCAGGCTTTCTGCACCGGATGCGAGCTGGTGGCCGACAGGCCCTCGATGGTGACGATCCTGTCGGTGGCCTTCACGCCTCCGACCGGGATGACGCAGGAGCGCACGACCTCGCCGTTGAAGTGCACGGAGCAGGCGCCGCACTGCGCGACGCCGCAGCCGTACTTCGTGCCCGTGAGGCCGACCTGCTCGCGGATGACCCACAGCAGAGGCGTATCGCCTTCCACCTGCACGTCACGGATCCTGCCATTGATGTTGAGCTTGGCCATACGGCCTCCTTTTGCGGCTTGGCTGACGGCGAATCCTGGATTGGCTGGTCCAGCCTACGACTCCGGCTCCTTCCGGTCAACACAAGTGTGAGTCTCGGCCTATAATCGCCGGAGATCATCACAGGAAAGAGGAGGTGGACTGACGCCATGCAAGGACAGGACGAGCGTTCCGTTCCCGACAGCCGCACGCCCAGCCCGGGTCCTCTCACCGGCATCCGCGTCATCGAGCTGGCGGACGAGCAGGCGGAGTACTGTGGGCTGACGCTGGCGGGCCTGGGCGCCGACGTCGTCAAGGTGGAGCCACCCGGCGGCAGCCCCACGCGCCGTATCGGCCCCTTCTACCAGGACGTGGAAGATCCCGAGCGCTCCCTGTTCTTCTGGCAGTACAACCGCGGGAAGCGCTCGATCGTGCTCGATCTGCAGCAAGGGGAAGACCGAGAGCGGTTCCGAGCCCTCGTCGCGACCGCCGACGTGCTGCTGGAGTCCACGCCCAGAGGAGAGCTCGACGGGTTCGGGCTGGGCGCGGATGCGCTGATGCAGCAGGATCCCTCGCTGATCATCGCGCGGGTGTCCCCCTTCGGTGACCATGGGCCCTGGGCGCGACTTCAAGGCCTCGGACCTGGTGCACCTCGCGCTGGGGGCGTCATGATGAATTGCGGCTACGATCCGGCGCCCGGCGGCAAGTACGATCTGCCTCCGATCGCCCCCAGATGTGGCACGCGTTCCACATCGCCGGTGAGCAGCTCGCCGTGGCCATCATCGCCGCGCTGCTCTATCGCTGGCGGACCGGGAAGGGGCAGCAGCTATCGTGTGCGGTCCACGAGGCGGTGGCGAAATCCACCGAGGTCGACCTCATGTCGTGGGTGATGCGGCGCGCCCCGGTCCTGCGCCAGACCTGCCGTCACGCGCGCGAAACCGTCTCGCCGCACCCGTCCATCGTGCACACGAAGGATGGGCGCTGGGTGATGGCCAATCTGGGGACGCGCCCCGGTGAAGGAGCACGGCTGATCGCGTTGCTCGAGCGCTACGGCATGGCGGCCGGCCTCGACGCGGAGCAGACCGCCGTGCCCCAGGGCGGACGGTTCGTTCCGGGCACCGGGCCCGACAAGGGACAGCGCGATCACGCCATGGAGGCCGTTCAGCGCTTCGTTCGGGCCTTCACGTACGCCAACGTGCCGTGGCGGGAAGCCCAGGAGGCGGGGATGCTCTGGGCGCCGCTGCGCAAGCCGCACGAGAACGCCCTCGATCCGCACTGGCTCGCGCGAGGAAGCTGCACCGACGTCGCACACCCCGAGGTGGGTCGCGCCTTCCGCTACGCCACGAGCAAGTGGCTCGGCACCGCCACCTCCTGGTCGGTCGGGCGACGCGCGCCGTTGTTGAACGAGGATGCGAAGGCCGTGGCCTTGGCGCCGGATCGCGACCTGCCGGTGATCGATGCCTCGGCGCGAACGCCGGTTCCCGAGGCGCCCTCGCCCCGCGGCAAGCCGTTCCCCTGCATGGTGTCCGCATCCTGGACTTCACGTGGTTCCTGGCCTCGGCCGGCGGCACGCGGTTCATGAGTGCCTTTGGCGCCGAGAGCATCAAGGTCGAGCTGAAGAGCCATCCGGACACGCGGCTGGCGGCCATGGCGCCTGTCGGAGGTCGTGCCGCCCGCGAACAGGCCACGGCGCCCCTGCCCGGGGTGACCGACCCCGACATGGGAGGGCAATTCAACAACAAGAACCCCGGCAAGCGGGGCATCTCGCTGAACGTCAGGCATCCGAAGGGCCTCGAGATCGCCAGGCGCCTGGTGGCGCTCTCGGACGTCGTCGCGGAAGGGTTCTCGCCGGGTGTGCTCGATAGCTGGGGCCTGGGATACGAGGCGCTGCGCGCCATCAAGCCGGACATCATCTACGTCCAGCAGTCGGGCATGGGGGCGAAGGGCACCTACGGCCGCTTTCGCACCGTGGGCCCCATCGCGAACTCCTTCGCCGGCCTGTCCGACATGTCGGGACTTCCTGAGCCGGCGATGCCGGCAGGGTGGGGCTACTCCTACCTGGACTGGATGGGGGCCTACAGCTTCGCCCTGCGCCATGCTCAGCGCCCTCTTCCATCGGGCCCGTACGGGCGAAGGGCAGTGGATCGATGCCTCGCAGTCCGAGGTCGGGCTCTTCATCAACGGCACCACCATCCTCGACTGGTCGGCGAATGGGCGGATCTGGTCACGCTACGGCAACCGGTCGCCGTACAAGCCGGCGGCGCCCCATGGCGTCTATCCCTGCGCCGGGGAGGATCGATGGCTCGCCATCGCCTGCTTCACGGAAGGTGAGTGGCGCGCGCTGACGGGCGTCGCGGGACATCCGGAGTGGGCGAGGGATGGCCGGTTCGGAGATCTCGCCGGGCGGCTCCGGCACCAGGATGCCCTCGATGCCCTGGTCGGCGAGTGGACGAAATCGGTGGATGCCTATCAGGCGATGGGGAGCCTGCAGCAGGCCGGCGTGCCGGCCGGGGTCTGTCAGACGGCGGAGGACCGCTGCGACCACGACCCGCAACTGGCGGCGCTCGACTGGTTGACCGAGGTGACGGGCACGAAGATCGGCCGGTGGCCGCTGGCCGAGGTGCCCATCAAGATGAGCGAGAGTCCGGCGTACATCGGCGGGCGCATCGACCGCGGCGCTCCGTGCTATGGCGAGGACAACCACTACGTGTACGGCGAGCTACTGGGGATGTCGTCCCAGGAGATCGATGACCTGGCCGCGGAGGGCGTGATCTGAACGACGTGCAGAGCAGCGCGTCCCGTCGCGCCGGCCAGCGTCAGCCCGGACTCGGGCCGTGGAGTATCGCATTCACCGTTTGCTCGAGGTGTCGCACGCGACGTGACAGGATCGTGAGAATCCGCCTGGTCAGGTCCGGGGTCTCATCCAGCAGCCGCCAGAAGTGGAAGCGATCGACGATGAGCAGCCGGAGGTCGGTCGTCGCCACGATTGTCGCGGATCGGGGCTCGCCATCGACCAGGCTCATCTCGCCAAAGAAGTCACCCGGCCGTAGCTGGCTACCAGCTCCGACCGGAGTTCGCACCGCCACCATGCCGTCGATGATGACAAAGAACGAATCGCCCGGCTCTCCAATCTGCGTGATGACAGTCCCCATCGGAGCCTCGACGATCCTCGAGAGCTCGGCGACTCGACGAAGCTCGTCTTCGTTGAACCCGCTGAAGAGCGGAACTCGCTGCAGATGTCCTATCCGCGCATCGCCGGAGGACGCGGTCGCGCCAGCGTGCGCCTGCTCTGCCTCGTCGGGATCATGGAACGGCAAGCGATCGGTGAATCGTTCATCGAACTCCATGGTCGCCTCCTACGTTGTCCTGTCCCGGGCTCCGAGCCCTCGGTCAGTAGGGTTCTCGGACGAAGATGAAGGTGGTGCCCTGCACGACGGGCGCGCTCGCGCCGACGAAGGAGACGTTGACGTCCTTCACCTGGCGTTCTCCGGCGCGGCCCGATGCCTGCAGCGCGCCCTCGATGATGTGCCACAGGCCATGGATGCGCCCGGTGCTCAGGCTCCCGCCGAAGGTGTTCAGGGGCAGCGCGCCGTCCAGCTCCATGCGTCCGTCCTGGATGAAATCGAGGGCTTCTCCCTCCTTGCAGAACCCGTAGGACTCGAGGCCGTAGATCACCGAGGCGGAAAAGCCGTCATAGATCTGCGCCACGTCGACGTCTTTCGGGGTGAACCCCGACCGCTCCCACGTGAGGCGTGACGAGCTGCGGCCGCCCTCCATGTAGCTGCTCAGGCTCCCGATGCGCCCCGCCACCTCGAAGGCGAGCCGCTGGCCGTAGCCCGCGAGGTACGCGGGGCGCGGCTTCAGGTCGCGCGCGCGGTCGGCGGTCGTCAGGACGATGGCGACGGCCCCCTGCACGGGGATATCGCAGTCGTACAGGCAGAACGGATACGCGACCATTCGGGAGCTCAGATAGTCTTCTCTCGTCAGGGGCGTCTTGTGAAAGTAGGCATGCGGGTTCTTGTTCCCGTGTCTGCGCTGGGTCACGGCGAGCGTGGCCATCTTCTCCCGGTTCTGCTTGTGCCGTTCCAGCCAGCGGGTGTACGCGACCGCCATGCCCTGGCCCGGACCGCCGAACCCGTACGGAGCGGTGAACTGCGACGCGCCGTGCGCGTGGGTGCCGGGCAAGTTCTGATAGGTGCCGCGGGGGTTGTGCATCGCCCGCCACACCACCGCATGCGTGCACACCCCGGCGAGCAGGGCGTTGACGGCCTGCTGGACCGCGCCGCCGATATTGACCGTATCCACCTGGACCTGCCAGCTCAGGTTCGGGAGCTTCAGCATCGCCATCATGCAGTTGACCGACACGATGGTGATGCCGTCCACCATCGCGTGCCCGGTCGCCGGCAGCTCCGGGTATGTCGCCAGCCCGTCGATGTCCGACATGGCCAGCCCGGAGTCTTCGACGGCGGCCTTGACGGCCTGCAGCGCATGCGCGGCGAGGGGAATCTCCGCCGACCGGGTGACGTGGGAAAATCCCACGCCGCTCACCGCGACCTTGCAGCGGTGCTCCCACATGCTATGGCGCTTCGGACGCCAGCCGGAACTGCGGCAGCGTGATGTCGTCGTTCAGCGGCTGGAAGATCACCTCGACGCGGCGCCCCACCTTCGCCTCCGTATACGGAGCCTCCAGCAGATTGGCGGCCAGGAGTGCTCCCGGCGCGTCGTCGAGCTCCACGATGATGCTCGCGTAGGGGATGGCCGCGGCAAATCGCCGGTCACCTGCGTGGTACATGATCGTGTAGGCGTAGATGCTGCCTTTGCCGCTGACGGGCTCGAACTTGAGGTCGATCGCCATGCAGCTCACACAGGTCGCGTACGGCGGATGCTGGAAGTGCCCGCACGCCTGGCAGCGCTGCAGCGCCAGCACGCCCTGCTTGGCCGCTTGCCAGAAGGGTTGTGTCCACTCGTTCGGGACCGGAATCGGCCTCGTCACCTTGCTCCAGTCGCTCATCGTCCCGGTCTCAGCTCACCGTTGCCTTGAATCTGCGCAGCACATCCAGGTGCCCATGAGGGAAGGGGAGGGCCGCCCCTCGTGGCTCGGCGATGAGGGAGGTCGCGCCGAGGGCCTTCCACGCCTCCACTTGTTTCTGCCAGCCGTCGGTGTCCTGGCCGGCGAGGCGGATGCGGCCCTCGAGCGGGAGCGAGGCGGGATCGCGGCCGGCCTCGCGAGCGTACTGGTGAACGCGGGCGACGAGCGCGTGGCCCTGAGCGTCGGGCGGGAAATTCGGGCTCCAGCCGTCGGCGAGCCGCGCGATCCGCCGCAGCGCGGCCTCGGGTGGCACCGGCTGATCGCGGCTGCCCACGCCGAACCAGATGGGGATCGGCCGCTGGATGGGCATGGGATTGAGCCCCGCGTGGCTGATCCGGTGGAACTCGCCGCGGAAATCCACGACCGACTGGGTCCACAGCGCGCGCAGGACGGCGATCTGCTCCGCGCTGCGGCGGCCGCGGTTCTCGAAGGTCTCGTTGAGGGCCTCGAACTCGACGGCGTTCCAGCCCACGCCGATGCCGAGGCGCAGCCGCCCGCCGCTCAGCACGTCGATCTGGGCCGCCTGCTTGGCCACGAGCGCCGTCTGCCGCTGCGGGAGGATCAAGATGCCGGTGGCCAGCGTGAGCCGGGTGGTGATGGCCGCGAGGTACGCCATCAGCGTCAGCGCCTCGTGGACCACGGCCTCGTGCGAATACGTCGCCAGCGACGGGTGGGAGTGAAACTTCGGATCGGCCCCCAGCACGTGGTCCGCGACGAAGAGGTGATCGAAGCCCATCGCCTCCACGTCGCGGACGAACTCGCCGATGGCCTCGACGTCGGTCCCGCACTCCGTCTGGGGAAAGATGACGCCGATCTTCACGCGGCGCGCGCCCTCTTACACTTTCTCGATGACCTCGATCTGCACGCCGTCGGGCGCTTCCAGGAAGCAGACGCGCCGGCCATTGGTGGGCGGCAGCTCCTCGAGGATGCGCACGCCATTGGCGCGGAGGTGGGCCAGCGTCCCCGAATAGTCTTCGGTGTCGAGCGCGATGTGCTCGAGGCCGTAGTGCTGCTCCCGCGTCTGCGTGTCGATGAGAGTCGTGATATTGAGCGTCAGCCCGTGCAGGTTGACGCGGTAGCCTCGCGTGCCAACCTCGGCGATCAGCGTCGCGCCGAGGTTGTCCACGTAGAACTGCATGGTCTGCTTGGGATCGCGGGTCTTCACATGCACGTGGTGCGTGCCGAAGGACATGGGTGCTCTCCTGGCGACGCCCTCAGGGCGAGGCTGGCGCCGCGGCGAATACCTCTTTGATGGCGTCCCGGATCTTGTGGATCTCTTTGAGCGCGGGCAGGAAATCCACGGCCCCAGGCTCCTTCCGGTCGTAGAGCTTCTTGCCGTCGAGGTACACTTCGAACCGGCCGCTGTCGGAGGGGGTCATCGTGATTGCCGTTTCGCGATAGTTGATCGAGGAGAGTTCAGCCGCCACACTGACGGCAACGGGGAGGTAACCTCAGACGACGCAGTAGACGATCTCGACGTGGACTTTACCTTCGGCCATGGGAGTCCTCCTTAGGAGATTGGGTGTCCCGCATGTTAGCGGTATCCGCGCGACGACGCAATGGCCATCACCGAAGCGCTGTTGCTACGGCAAGGAGCATCGCCCATGGTCTCGAGCACGGGAACTCTCCGGTTGCGGCGTTGCAAGGGCCCGGAGATCGGTATCGCCGAGCACGGAGAGGGCGAACGTGGCCGGCCGGGGAGGTGTTCCTGGCGACCGTCACCAGCCCACATGCCGCCCACTACCTGCTCGCCATCCCGGAGGCTGTGCTCGAGGGCGAGGCGCTGACGGCCTTCCTGGATCGGGTAGCTCCCTTCGGCTGCCCCCGCCGCCGTCGCTGATCCGCGCCTATAGCCTTCCGGATGCGCCCTACCCGTCGATCCTCCTCAAGGAGCACGGCGACGCGCCGGCAGGCACGGGCGACGCGTACCGCCGCTTTGCCGCCCACGCCAGGCCACACTGGCTGGCGGCCCTGCAGGAGACGGGCCCAGGCTTGGTTCCGGCCTTGGCGTGGCAGACGGGACCGGACCGGCGGTTTGTCGCTCCCGACGAGTGGGCCGGCGCGCTGGGGAGCGCAGGGCATCGCCGTTGCCGGGCCTGGCCGATGATTATCTGGGGCGTGGACTACTGCTGCTGGCCCACCCGCATCTCGCGGACTCGTGGGATGCCATGATGTCCCTGGGCGGCGTCACCAAGATCCGCAAGATCACCGGCCGGGAGTTTCCGGTGTGGGTGGACCTGCCGGCGCACCAGCCCGCACTGCTGGCGAGCCCGCTGCTGACCCGCGTGGAACGATTGCTCGCCGAGGCGTGATCGCGGCCTCGCTCACCCCAGGAACTGCTCGCACACCTCCAACCAGGCCTGCGTGGTGAGCGCGAGCGAGTCCACGTCGATGCGCTCGTCATTGCCGTGGAACCGCCCGGCCATGGCCTCGGCGGTCAGCGCCCGCGAGAAGAGGCCGAAGCCGTACGCCACCGCGCCGCGCTCGCGGAAGTAGGGCGCATCCGTGAACCCGACGATCATGCGGGGCATGAGCTTCGCGCCCGGGTAGTGCGCGTCCACGACCCGGCCCAGGACATCCCAGAGCGGGGTGCCGGTCGGCGACGTCGACGCCGGCTTGGAGAAGAGCTTGTCGACCTCGACCTCTTCCGACAGGTCGCCCAGGGCCTTGTCGATATGGCGGCGCACCTCGTCCTCGTTGTCGCCGGGGATCGTGCGGATGTCCACCTCGACGTCGACGACGTCGGGAATCACGTTGGTCTTCACGCCGCCGTGGCACACGTTCGGTGAAAACGTGGTGTGGGTGGCCGACCACGCGTATTTCGCCATGCCCGGCGCGAGCGTGGCGATGGACTCGTCGACGCGGATGGGATCGACCAGCGCGGCCTTGAGAGCCGGGTCGAGGTCGAGCGAGTGGACGAAGCCGCTCCACAGCTCGTCGACGTACGGCGACGGCCGGTAGTCGGCCAGGCGATTCACCACCTTGGCGGCCTTGACCAGCGCATTGTTCGCGCCGTACGGCATGGAGCCATGTCCAGGGGTGCCGCGGACGCGCAGCCGGCGCCAGGCCACGCCCTTCTCGCCGACGTGCACGGTGACGTTCAGCTCGTCCCAGTGCCCGCCGCGGCTGACCGTGCCGCCGTTCTCCGTCAGCAGATAGTTGGCGCCCAGCGAATCCCAGTGCCGATCGCACACGTGACCGGCGCCGAGCGTGCCGCCCGCCTCTTCATCCGCGCAGGCCAGGTACACCAGCGTGCCCTTGGGCCGCCACCCCTGCCGGGCCAGCGCCTTGAGCGCGACGGCCTGCGACGCGGTGAGGTTCAGCATGTCGAGCGCGCCGCGGCCCCACACCTCGCCGTTCACCAGCTCGCCGCCGAAGGGATCGCGCGTCCAGGTCTTGGGGTTCACCGGCACGACGTCGGTGTGGCCCATGAGGCACAGGGTGGGCGCGGTCGGGTCGGTGCCCTCGATGCGCGCGACGAGGCTGGTGCGGCCCGGCGCGCCGTCGGGCTCGTACACCTCGACGTCGAGGCCGCTGCCCTCCAGATACGTGCGCAGCACGTCGGTCGTGCGCACCTCCTGGCCGGATTCGACGGTGCCGTCGTTCACGCACTGGTTGCGAATCAATTGCTGGAGCAGCTCCACGGTTTGTCCGGTCAGGGCGTCGTTCATGGCTTCATCCTCGGCGCAGTAGATCGACCGGGGCGTGACGCGGACGCCGTGCTCCTCCGACAGCTCGACGTGCAGGACCGAGCTGTCGGGGCGCCCGCCGCCCTCGCCTGCCGGAGCGCCCGCGTAGTAGGCGGTCACGCGCCCCTGGCTCACGTCGGTCTGCACGTGCTGGTGTCCGAGGGCGACGTAGTCCCAGCCCGTGTCGCGGATCTCGTCGGCGAAGATGGGCGACGACCGCTCCGGCCGCTGCCGGTCCTCGTAGAAGAAGCCGTGCGCCATCGCCAAGCACCAGCGGCGGTCGTCACGGCCGGGGATATGGGCCAGCGGGCTGAACGCGGGCTCGTGCTCCTCCATCGCGCGGCCCCAGACGACGAGGTCGAGCTCCGGAAAATCGATGCTCTCGCCGTCCAGCCGGCGGATCACGTGGACATGGCTCGCGCCGGCCGAGAGGTCGTGCCGGTCGTGGATGGCATTGGTGTAGAACGAGTCATGGTTCCCGGGCAGGATGACGACGGGCTGGCGGAGCCGGCTGAGCTCGGCCTGCACGAACGCGACCGTCTCGTCGGGCACGCGATTGTGATCGAAGAGGTCGCCGGCGATCAGGAAGAGGTCGACGCGATCCGCCAGGACCCGATCGACGATGCGCCGGAACGCGTGCCGGTCGCGCTCGTCATGCGCCGCGCGCTGCTCGGCATTGCCATACCCGTCGCTGCCGAGATGCACGTCGGCGCGTGTGAAGCACGCGCAGAGGTTCGTCGGGTCGGTGGCATGCCGAGCGGTATGCCACACGGGCCCGCATTATTCGCGAACGGACCACGCCCCGATGATCGCGACCAGCATGCTGAAGAGCCTCGCAGGAGGCTCAAAAGGTCCAGATGCGAGGCGGCGCCCGACGGCCGGCCGCGCGAGGCGTACTGCTCTGTACGTTGAGCGGCGGCCGCGGGCGCCGTACCTCCGCAGATGGGCCTTTTTCAGCATCCTGCCGGGCGGTTCGCCCGGCCCGTGAAGCCGGGGCCGAAGCCGGCCTCGTGCGCCGCCCACCCGCCGGCGACGCGGCCGCTGAAGATGGCCGGGCCCAGCATCGTCCCCTCGAGCCCCGCCTTGCCGTTGATGTGTCCCCCCGCCATGCCCGCCACCTCGCCGGCCGCGTACAGGCCGGGGATGCGCTCGAAGAAGCGGTTCAGCACGCGACAGCGCAGGTCCGTCTTGACGCCGCCGAAGTTCTTGCGGGCGAGGGGAAAGAGCTGGATCGCGTAGTACGGCGGCGTGTCGAATCGCTTGGACTCCGCGAGCGACTTGCCGAGCGACGGGTCCTTCTCGAGCCCCGCGTCGAACGCCTCGTTGTAGCGGGTCACCTCGCCGAGGAAGGTCGGCGCGTCGACGTCGATCGCGCGCGCCAGCGCATCCAGCGCGTTCGCCTTCTTGATGTAGGGGAATGGTCGAGCAGCTCCTGCACCTTGTCGCGCCGGATCCGGCCGCCCTCCTGGTAGTACGGATCGGCGACGCCCATCGCCGCCGTCATGGGCGTATCGAGGATGGCCCAGGCGTGGGCGGGATCCTGGCGCATGAGCGCGGGCGAGGCCGATGCGCCGCCCGTGCGCGACTCGTCGTGAAAGCGCCGGCCCTGCTGATTGACCCAGATATAGCCGGGCGTGCCGCGAAAGACGAGGCCGCGCCGGCCCGTGGGGTCGAGGTAGTCGGGCGTCGCGTACACGTAGAACCAGATCTCGTCCATGTGGGTGAGGTAGCCGCCGAGCTCGGCGATGAGCTTGTGGCCGGATCCGTTGGCGCCTCGTCCCGAGCCCTCCATGATCCGGCACCCTCTCAGCTCGGGCTTGGCCTCCAGCACCATCTCGAGATTGGAGTTGAAGCCGCCGGTCACGACCACGACGGTCTTGCTTCGGATCTCGGTGATCTCGCCGCTCCTGGTGTCGATGGCGCGGACCCCGGAGACGCGCCCCGGTCGGTCAAGAGCCCGTCCGCTCGGGTGCCGGTGAAGACATCCGCCGCGGCGTGCGCCGTCATCGAGCTGACCAGCGCCTGCATGAGGCCGAAGCCGTTGCCGTCCGGGCGATGCCAGCGATGGACACGGTTGCCTTCCTGGAACTTCAGGTCCATCCACTTGGCGCCGTGCTTCTCGGCCCAGTGGTAGAGGTCGTGCAGGGTGTGCTCGATGTAGTAGCGCGCCCACACTTCATCGACCGCGCCCCGGCCCCACGCCACCCAGTCCGAAAACGCCTGGTCCGGCGTGTCGACGATGCCCAGCGACTCCTGCAGCGGCGTGCCGACGAGGAAGCATCCCCCGCCGGAGGTCGCCGCGGTGCCGCCGAGCGCATCGTCCTGCTCCAGCAGGACCGCTCGGGCGCCCGCCGCCTTGGCCTCCAGTGCCGCCGCGATCCCGGCGCCGCCACCCCGATGATCGCGATATCCGTGTCGACGTGACGCTCGGTCATGGCCGCTCCCGGTCAGAGACGAAAACGATGGAGGGTTGGTCGCCGCCGGCTCCGGCATCGCTTCACCAGTGAGTCGGCGGCGAAGAATCGGTGTGCTGCCTTAACAGGTTGCTGAACAACGCCGCAGGGCGCTGAGAAAGGTCCAGATGCGAGGCGGCGCCCGGAAGCGCCGGCGCGGCGTACTGCTGTACGTTGAGCCGGCTGCCGAGGGCGCCAACGAAGCAGATGGGCCTTTATCAGCGTCCTGCTGGGGATGAGGCCGTAGACGCGGCCGGCGTTGCCGCAGACGATCTTGTGCCGCACGCTCGCGGGCAGGTGACCGAGCTCCTTTGCGATGCACCTCGGTCGAGTCCGGCCAGACGCCGTCGGGATGCGGGAAGTCGGAGCCCCACATCACGTTGTCCTCGCCCAGCTCGTCGATCATCTTGATGCCGATGCGATCGGACTGGTACGTGGCCATAGCACTGCCGCCGCCAGTACTCGCTCGGCTTCATGCTGAGGCCGAGGTCCCCGAACTGGTCCTCCCACTCGAGGTCCATGTGGTCGAGGATGTAGGGGATCCAGCCGATGCCGCCCTCGCCGATGATCATGCGCATGCGCGGGTGGCGCTCGAGCACGCCGCCGTAGATCATCGACATCAGGATGGTGGACATGTAGATCTGGAAGCCGCTGATGTGCACGGCGAACCCGGCGCGGGCCACGCGAAAGTCCATCGGCGCGTCGACCTTCTCGCCCCACGCGCTGCCCCAGAGCGTCTTGCGGATGCCGTCGGGCATGCGGCCGCCCACGGTGTGGAAGTGCAGCGGCATGCCCGGAGTCGTCGATCACGTCCCACAGCGGGATTCCAGTACGGGTCGTAGAGCGGCGGCATGTCGAGCGTATTGGCGACGTCGAGGCCGCGGACGCCGCCGCGCTTGACGACGCGCTTCACCTCGGACGATCGCCGCCTCGATGGGCGAGCTCGGGATGCAGGCGAGGCCCGGCGAAGCGCTCGGGATGCGTGTCGCAGAACTCGGCGAGGAAGTCGTTGTAGATCCGGATCACCTCGACGGCGGCCTCGGGGTCGGCCATGCGCGTGCTCGAGCCGAGGATGCCGTAGAGCACCTCGGCCTGCACGCCGTCGCGGTCCTGGTCCTTCAGGCGGAGCTCCGGATCGCTCAGCCGCCGGATCCCGCGCTTGCCGTCCTCGTAGAGTCCCGGTCGAGGCCATGCGGTCCGAGCGATGGATCTGCCCGGGCACGTACTCGCGGCCGGCCGAGCCCATGCCGTTGGCGAGGCCGAATTGCCCGCCCTTCTTGGTGACCCACATGGGACCCTTGGGGCCCTCGGTGACATACGGCATGCGGTCGCGCAGCGCGGGGTCGCGCGGCTCGTGAAGAGGTCGGGGAAGCCAGCAAAGGTCCAGGTGGCAATCGGCGGAGATGCGCTCGTAGTGCATACGTCCTCCCGGGTTGGTGGCGGTCACGCTCGGCCTGGGCGCCCATCGCGGCCAGGCGCCGGTAGTGTAGGGATCATCCGGGACCGGTGTCAAACCAAGGCCGGCACTGGGTCAATTTGCTTCGCCAGATCTACTCAGCCCTCGCCTCGCGGCCGAGCCGCTCAGCTCGAACTGCCACGTTGCGAGCGCCCTGGCAGCCCTCAACGAGGCTCGCTCACGCTCGCCCGGGTATCCATATCCGCTCGCCTCGCCTCGGCTGCGCTCGCCCAACCTCGTACGCCTCGGGCTGCCAGGGCGCTCGCGCCTCGTCTGGCTCGCAACTTGCCCCAGTGCCAGGGCCAAATTGACCCGCTACGCCCATGGCTGCCGCCAGGATCGGCTTGGCCCAGCCCGGCGTGAGGGGCAGCGCGCACGACTCGGTGATCTTGCCGCGCGCCCAGCGCAGGACGAGCAGTGGCTCCGGCGCGGCGCCGGTCTCGGGGATCGGCCTCCGCGCTATTGTCGTACACGACGAGCTCGGTCAACCGCGGAAGCAGGCGAATCAGGTTCAGCCGGCTCGTGTCGAAGCGGTCACGCACCCGCGCTTCGGGAATATCGTGTCCGCCGCGGGCAACCCTGGCGCGCACGCGCGCGACGTGCAGCTCGGGCGTGTCGAGGCCGACGTACCAGACGCGCACCTCGATGCCCGATGACAGGGCCCGCTCGAGCAGCCCGGTGATCGTCCTGCCGCCGAGGGTCGTCTCGAAGGCGAAATCGCATCGCTCGGCGATCGCCCGCTCCAGGAGGCGCTTGCCCTGCTGCCAGGCCGCCGCGTTCGCGTCCTCCTGGCTCGTGCCCGGATTGGCCGACTGGATCAGCCGAGCGGCTTCGTCCGGATTGAAGTATTCCGCGCCGGCTTGCCGGAACATCGCCCCCGCGATGCTGCTCTTGCCCGCGCCGTTGGTCCCGGCAAGCACGTAGATGCAGGGGACGTGGGGGCGATCAGCCACGCCTGCGGGCGGCCGCCACCGCAGCCCGTCCGAGCTGCTTCGGCGATGCCGCGAACGCCGGCCTTCATCCCGGCCCGCGCCTTCGGCGTCTGCATCCGGGCGAGCAGCGCGTCGAACTGGCCGCTCAGCGCGTCGAGCTTCAGCGAAGGCGCGTGCGCGAGCGCATTGAACTCGTCGACGGAGAGCAGGACGGCCTTGGGCGCATCGTGCTTGGTGATGACCACCACGCCCCCCTGGATGACCATCTCGAGCATCCGGGCGAATTCCTTCTTTGCGTCGGTCGCGGTGACGGAGGAGGTGTCGACGGTCTCACCTCGGCGGTTGCGGAACGCGATCACTGCATTGTCTCTGGAGATCGTCGACGCCTTCACGGGTGTCCCCTCCTGTCGAGCGGTCTCATTGTAGCTCATTTAGCTCAAAATAGGCAATACGTGCTCACCGATCGATCGCACTACCGCCCCTTGTCGATGACCTCGGCCAGCTCCTTGGCGCGCGCGGCATCGAGCGGCTTGAGGCGGTCGAGGACGCGGCGCGCGTCGTCGGGCCGGCCCATCATCACGTAGGCCTCGCCCAGGTACTCGAGGGCCTCGGGAAAGGCCGGCCGGAGACGCAGCGCCTGCTCATAGGCGGCGACCGAGTCGGGGTACCGGCCCACGTGGCGCAGGGCGTAGCCGAGCTCGTTCCAGGCCTCGGGAAGCTCTGGCGAAGCTCCGTGGCGCGCCGGAACGCGCTCGCCGCCTGTGCCTCACTCCTGGTCGCGCGCAGGCGCAGGCCGCGGTTGTACTCCTCCTCGGCGGAGGGCTGCGGCCTGCGGGCGCGACGGTGCGGCGGGCACGGGCCCGGTCGAGTCCGCCCGGGCGGTGCCGGACCCGACGGCCAGCAGGACGCCGGCGATCCAGC